>Ga0099822_1001913_pt1 | contig 25210 bp, 12 predicted proteins | sample CowpeawhiteBW_FD_76839 | JGI IMG/M metagenome (GOLD analysis project Ga0099822, IMG submission 76839) | Root nodule microbial communities of legume samples collected from California USA - Cow pea white BW | ecosystem: Host-associated > Plants > Roots > Nodule | place: USA: California | collected... | reverse complement strand
AATTTTGCAACGTTTCGCGTGTTTAGAACTAACACATAAAATAATAATATTAATAATAATAATCATCATCAAAATAATAATATTAATAATAATCATCGTCATAATAAAAATAAATAATAAGACAGAGATGAAAATTGATAAGGTCAAATAATTCTTATCACAAGAGGAAAAATATAAGGTAAAATTATAAATTGAGAAAGGATTAGAAAGAGACTGGATTGAGACACGTAGAGCACTGTCCTTGGAGAGAAAAAACTTCCACTAGTCCTCAATTGGAGCATCGTGCGCTGATAACGTGTTATGAAATAAAGTGAATAACAGAGAGAGAATAATAGATAATAGAGAAGAGAAGAAACAATAGAGAATAGAAAATAGGGAGCAACTCATTTGTGTGTATTATTATTGATAGGAAGAGTCCTATTTATAGATACAATATGTGATCCATAAAAGAAACAAATCAACTTAGTTAATACAAATATTTACCATAAAGAGTAATGAATCATATGAGTAATTGTATCAAATCAATGGACAATCATTAATTCATAACAATTACATTATAATATTTATTAATATTATATACCAATTGTTCTGATTTGATCTGAGTTCGTTTGGCAGACCTTGTTTGAAACAATCTGTTTTGAAAATGGAAATTTATCACGGTTTTGTTTTCAAAAGGTATTTGGAAAGGTATAAAAAGGTAGGAAGTAGGAGTATTTAAATTACATTTGACCTCCACCCATAAATAATATGAGCCTTGTTAAGTGTACTAAAACATTAACAAAATGTATGACTAATAAAGTTAAATATTGAATAATTGTTATTATTTTTGCATTTTAACATATGATATTATATTTGTTGATATTATTTGATATTTTTTAATATTACCAATATTACAATAAAATTTCTTAGGACTCAAAACCCTTATAAATACATATTCTATTTCATAAAAAAATACATCTCTTTTACTGTACTCATATATCCTAAAACTGTCATATTATTTATTTACACACATCCAATAGTCATTTGTAAATAGATTTTTTCCCTTAAGAACAACAAAATTTTATTTCTGACAATGAGAAACATTTAAGCCACAATATATATATATATATATAATATTTTATAAATTAAAGTTAAATTATATATAAATAAAAAAATTTAAAAAGTGTATATAAATTTTTTTATGAATTATATTTTACCTAAATTAATTTTAATATGAATTTAATTTCAATAATTTTTTATATTTTTTTAAAATTTATAAATATATATATATATATATATATATAAAGAGGGTAATTTTTATTTTTTCAATTTTATCCTTTTAATTAATATTTTTTAAATTTAAATAGTTATTTATAAAAAAAAAATTGTTTTTTAGTTTTTTTTAATAACTAATTAATTACTTATAAAATAATTATTTACACTTTTATCATTTTAATCATTATTTTTTCAAATTCAAATAATTATTCATAATATTATTTACAATATCTTTTATTTTAATAATTAAAATATATTTTATTTATGATTATATATTTATAAACAATATATATACATATATATTTATATATAATTTTATTTTTAATTATCATTTTTAAAATTTAAATGTTATAATTATTTAAGAAATAGTAGACATCACATCACGCGTGTGTTTATGCCAATATTTTATAAAAAGAACCGATACAAACAACTTTCAAACAATTTATTAAGGAAATGAATATGAAAAAGGCTCTTTCTAAAATTTGTGGTACAGTTGATAGCCACGTTTGGAATAGGATCTTTTCAGGTACCGATTGTTGGCAAGTTTCTGTATTAAGAGAGAAACGACAAATTGTTTTAAATAGTTCCATTTCAAAATTTTAGATAATTATTTTTTTATATTTTAATTTACATAAATTAGTTTGGATGTTTTCAATTTGAATTTTAGTTTGAATAGAACATTTTAATTTCTACCATATGTAAAAAACAATTTAGTTCGGGTAAAATGTCTGTGTTTTGTTATTTGTTTGTGTTACACAGAACGAAGGAAAAATATATTAAAGGGAAATTTATTTATTCGATAAAGAAACATAGTCATACGTGTGAGTGTGATCATCTACAATGTATATATTAATACTTCTGGTCATACTACCTGCTTCTGATATTTTAAAATATATTTTAACAATATTTATTAATAAAATATATAATTTATAAAATAATAATATTTTTATGATAACAGTAATTTATATCTTTTGTATTAATAGTTTTTATATGTATGATTTTAATTTAAATTCATATAATAGCAATTATATTTATTATGTTTTTAAAAATTATTTTTAAAATAAATATATCTATCTATCAAATATATATAGTATTCAATACACATATCATTTTCGTGTCATTGAAAAATAAATAAAGTCAAATATCTAACTTAATTTTTTTAATTTGTGTTTAGTCTCCCTTGAACCCACTACAATGATACCATTTAAATAAAAACAATATTAACAAACGTGGTGATAATAGAACTCAGATGCATATATGTATATTTAATGTCCACATTAGATTCTTGTAGTATTTATATTTTTCTGTTACCTCCATAATTCAAATGACCCAAAATGAACGGATATAAAAAATCAGAGGACCAAATTAAACTTTCATCCTATAAAACATAATTCCAATCGCATGGGTTTGGAGATGATAGATTTAATGGACTGGAAAACATGTTTTAAATGATAAACTTTGAAATAATTAAGAAGACGAAAGTTAAAAAGTAGTAGATGAGATGAAATTCAATCTCGTAGCTACTAAAACTTTATATTTATTTAAAGATATACATATTTTATTTCAAATAAGTATTAAAAGCAAGTTGACTAATAAATGAATAAATTTGAAGAACTTGTTCATGATTTAAAAAATCATACAATAAAAATACCTCCCAAAAATATAATAACAAATATAAATAAACATCCAAGTATAAGAATGTATTAAAAGGAATCAAATTGGCTTAAAACAACCAATATCAAAAGGAAAAAAATCAATTTAAAAAAATAAGGAGCTAAAAAATAATTATCCACTCTTATTTTCTAAAAGTACCTCACTATAATTTTATTTTCTAAAAAAATAAAACTACCTCACTTTTATTAAATAAGTAATCAAAAGATGTTTTTTATATAAACAATATAAGAATATTGTTAAACAATTACATTGTAAAACCCGTATCTTACTTTCCCATTCCTTCTCCTTTATGAATGAAACGTTGCTCTTTGTTCTCTTAAATTTTCTCTCCTTTATGTAAAATTTAAATTTTAATCTTTTTTTTTTTTTATAAATCTGACCCCACTTCTAGTAGCTGAGAGTCAGGGAAACAATTTTATCCAATTCGATTTTTAAATAAAATAAGTTTTTATTTACTAGATAGATTATATTTTTTTCTTGTATTTTTTTTATGATTTTATATATATTTTCTTAAGATATTTCTTTTAAATAGCTTACCATGGCATAAAATGAATGATACAACTTTATATAGATATTTAGAAGAAATACAACTATGTAAAAATGTTTAAAATAAAAATTTAAAAAGTAAAATGACACATTAAAGTCACATTAATTAATTTAATGCCACTTTTCTTTGATTTTAGTACATTTTTCTTCCGGTTGAAGGTAGCTTATGTGAACCTATGAGCCTATAATATGACTTAATTTTATTTATATTTTAATCAAAATTATAATTTAGTTTTTTTTAGGATTAAAGAAAAAAAAATTTAATTTTTTTAATTGAGTCAATCCCATTTAATCCACCAACCTATGGTGAATCAGATCGAGTTCGAATATGTTAGGCTCATTAATAAGTGAGTCAGGTTGGCTGACTAACCCGTGGTAGTCGAGCCAGGTCTGGGTAGTCTGTTTTGACGACTCTAATTGCATATGTTGTTTTGATGTAAATTGCGATGACCGTATTATGTACACTGCATATAAGTGCATATGTAAAAATAACCTCTAGATGATAATAAAAAATCTAATTTGACTTATCTTTTATAAAAAAAATATTTATGCATATCTTATATCTTATGTAAGTCTATATTGTATTTTTTATTGATATAAGCTTTATATAATCCTTTGATGAATTTATAGAGTAATTGATAATGTAATTATTAAGGTGTTACATATATTACACGAGTTAAATATTTTGTCATTTCTAATCGATATGTAACTTTTTTGTCAATATTATACATTATTTGAAAATTATACAAAACAATTTCTTATTTAGATATTTTGACATTTTTAAAATAAAATTTGTAAAATGTGATTTGAATATTTTATGTACTTATATTGTCACTAAAATAAATGTTGCAAAATAAATTATTTTTCTAGCATTTTATTCTTTAAAATATTTTTTTATTGGACAAGATACTACTTTAACAAAATGAAAGTTCTTAAAAAAGATATCAAATAATAACTAGTTAAGTTTTAATAACTCGTAAAAGAAGGGCATTTTCGTACACAAATAGAAAAAAGAACAAAACCCTAACTTTCACTAGTCGCAACGTGATTTGGTGTAATGAAATCCAAATATAAAATTGTTTACAAAAACGTGGTGACCTAGCATGTCCTAACCCATCACCATTTTCAATTTTAGATGCTTCATATTCCACAGTGTTAAACTATTCACAATTACAACACCCCAAATCCTACTTCAGAAGTGTTGAATATATATGGTGCTACGTGTTTGATTATGTCATCATCTTCTTAGTTTTTTTGCCATGAAAACAAGTTTAAGATAATCAAACTTCATTATCCTATTGGTGCCTTCTTAATCACATATTTGAATTTGTGATTCTTTCATTTTGGTATTTTCAACTTTACTTCATTATCTTTATGAATACTTTATACGATAGTAACATGATATGCTAGCTGTTGCTTATTAGATAGTGACACACATTCTTCCACGTTATTTTGGGACCATATTCTTATAAGCTATATTCGGCACAAAAGTCAAAATAAAGAAAAGAAAAACAATATATTGAATGCTTCTTAGAAAGATGCTTCCACCTTGCTTTCATTCATTTATGAAGCCTTATATTGTTTAAACTTTACTTACGATTGTCAATTTTTTTTTCTTTGTTGAATTCTTTGAAACTATCATCAATGTTACGTGTGATTTCTGAAATTTCTTTTCTAAGCCTCCTTTTGGCAGTGTATGCTTGATCCTGTTATTATAGGACAGTTGTTGTTTGTGTTGAAGAGTGAAGAAACTGATATTATGATACAATGCTAGCTAAAAACAGCTTTTAATGATGTGTAACACAATTATATTTATTTTAAAATGAATATTATGAATTAAAAATGATGATTTTAAATTCTGGAGGATAAAAATCAAATAAAAATAATTTACAGGTAGTAAAATTAAAATTCACACTCTTATAAATACTAATTTCAAATTTTTGTAGAAATGAGAAATAGAGAAACATTTATATAACCAGACTATAAATCTCCCTTTTTATGACAAATAAAAATATATTTATGTTATTAAATTATGTCTATTTTTTTTTCTTTTATAATAACTTATAGGGTGTTGGATATTGACCAACAATTTTTCAGAGTCAAAATAATATTCGTCGACAATTACTTAATGATGAATCTGTCGGTAATTATCAAAGGATGTATCTAATCTTTCGGTAATTATCGAAGTACAAGGTAAAGATTACTTACGACACTTTTATCGATAATATTCTTTTTGTAGTGTCTTTGACTCATTGGATATTATTATATTTGAGGACGTTTTTTGGATCACGCTGCAAATAATTAATATGAAACTACTTACATGTTATTCTTTGAATCTTAGAAAAAGGCTTGTTTCATCATTGATATCATGTTTCATAATATGTGAATAAGTTAGATTTGTATTATTTTCGTCTTCGCATGTAACTTTCTTTTTATCAAATTAAAAAGAAAAAATTATTTTTTTATTTTTCATCAATATACCTATTTAAAAAAGAATAAGAAGTTGAGATTTAACAAATAAACTATCAAAACTAAAAAAGAGTTATAAAAAGATTAAATTATTTAAAATTCTTTATTTATTAGCAAAGATGAAATTTGAAACTCACATTAATAATTTCTTCTTTTTTAGTTAACTTCAAGATAATAGAATATAAAAAAAGAATTGACTATTGAGTCATGAGTCAGGAAATTCTAAAGTATAGTTTTAAGAAAAGGAATTGACTCACCTATTTCGACCGAGGAGAATAGACTATTCAACATGGAGACTTATAAGTTGTGGAGTCTTGGTTTAAGCCGCTAGATATTCTCATATTTCATGACGTATTTTTGGATTACGTTATAAATAATTAATATGAAACTCCTTACATGTTATTCGTTAAATCTTAAAAAAGGACTTATCTGATAATTGATATCATGCTTCATAGCTTCATAATAGGTGAATAAGTTAGATTTGTATTGTTTTCATCTTCACATGTAACTTTCTGTTTATCAATTTTAAAAAAAAAATGAATTTACTTTTCATCAATATACGTTTTTTTTTAAAAAGTCAAGATTTAACAAATAAACTATCAAAATTGAAAACGTGTTATAAGAAAACACATAATAGTTATTTTTTCTTCTTATGTTCATAAAAAAATTATTATGCAATAGGATAATGAGATAAAAATTTATTTGTACTATGAAAGTAATATTTTATTATCAAGGTTTTAGTTAAAGATGTCAAAGTAGGTCAGTTCCGCCGGAGCAGCTGGCCAAGAAAAGATGTCAAAGGAAATTGATCACTAAACATTAGCTACCAAGGTTTTTGCGACAAAAAAAATTAATTTTTAAATTAGCCTCTAATTAATTAGTGAATAATTTAACCACCAATTATAATTTTTTATTCATAATAGTGAATATTTTAATAACCAATAATTTTTTATTTTGTTGGTTGGTATTTAAATTTGTGACTATAATAACTGTCAACTTTTGATCACTAAAATTAGTTATTAATAAGACATTTTCTTATAAAGTATCTTATTAGTAAATTATATAAAAAGTCTAATAATTTGAAACTTACAAGTTAGTTAGATAGAAACTAAGTTATAAACTAGCAAGTCACACCTATCTGGTACTACCTTGTTTATGAACTAATTTTATCAAATCCTGTCTGCTTCTTCTAATTCATTTAACCCTAGAGCTAAGTTGAGGGACAGGTTAACTTTTTGAGTATTTTTATCTTTTGAATATTTTTTTTTGCAGCATTAATTAATTTTTTTCTAAGACTCCAAACAAAATTATTCTCAGAATATGTTAATTCTTATTCTCCACAAACATCTTTTTTTATTTTGTTCACTTTTTTTGTTATTTGTTTTCTTTTAGCAAATTTTGTTATTTATTATTGTATCATTTAAGTAAATTAACGAACAAGGTACTTATTTGTGAAATAATGGAATAGATTCACATTGATCCCCACTTTGAAAAAACGAAGATTTTTTATAGATTGGTGATAAGACAAACACCCACATAATGCGTTAGTCTATAAATTAATTGGATCTCATGTAATCCAACAAAATTAACCCCTCAAGGCAATGAGTGAGAGAGATAGCTTCTTCTAAATTTTGGATTTGCAGGATTAAACTAACAACTACATCTTCACTTCTCTTTTTGGTTAATGAAAGCAATGGAGAGAATTACAAAGTAATTAACTATGCTTTACAATTAAATATAGACCTAACTAGCGATAATACAATTAACGTGAATCGAGTCGATTCACATATTTATTGCATTATAATTAAAGGATTTTCTTATTTTATTAATTATAAATAAGAATTGATTACAAAAATAGTAAGTTAAAATTAAATTGTTAACTTGTCTGTCTAAAGAAAACTAAAATTAAACAATTAAATTATAATAACTAATTATTATGAAAAAAATATGCCAAATTTACTAGTTAATCTACTTCTGATTTGGCTTGAATTCATTAATTTGTAATATGGTTAACTTGTAATATGTTTTACTTTAAATAAATTTTAAGTTTATGTGAGATTAAAAATTAATGATAATTTAATTAAAGTAGATATGATAGATTCAACAAAAATCAAATCTTATTAAAAATATTTTGAATTACTTTTGTATCGTATTAAGAGTGAACTTTAAATTTACTTTAACGTTCTACAAAATCATATTTAAACTTATTTCTATATTATAAATCTATCTTATATGATATGAGATCTCTGATATCCACATTAAAAATAAATAAATTTTCTTAAAACACGAAAGAACTTTTAACCTGCTATGACAACCTGTTACACGATGAATATGTAAACTTCGTAGAGGTGTCTTGTGGTTCAATTATTGTTTCATATAAAGTTGTTGAACAAATGGAAAACTAATTATAAAAAAGAAGTGGAAAAAAAATGGACACTACGCACTGACTATTTTCGGCAATGTATTTTTATTAATATTTTATTTTCATGCATGAACCTGGAATAAAATCCAGTATGAGAATAAATAAATAAAAAGCATTTTATTAGTGAGTCATGAAACTTTTCTGATGTGGCTACACCCATCGAGCTTTCTACTCTAAACTTTCCTGCTTTCTCTTATTTCCTTTTAATTTATTCATATACAAAATGTTAATGACGATATCACTAGATACGGTATTTTTAAAGGCACCTGTAACAATACCGTGTTTACAACATTATTCTCCTCATAACATTTAGGTTAAATTACTTTCTTTTTTTTTTTATCTCTGTGTGTGATACATGTAGGGATGTCAATGGAACGGGTACAATACAATTAATAATTGTATTATACTTTATTTGTTGGATAAATATTTGTCTTATACCCGTATTCATATTTGTATCCGTTATATGAGTACCCGCATAATTTTTTAATATCCATGGGTACCCACGGGTATTTACAGAAAAATAAAAATAAATATTTAACAACATATTTTAATCGTAAATTCAAATAAAATACAATACATAACATTCATAAATTTTAAACAAAGTCTAAATAACTCATTTAAATAGTATTGAATGACAATTTACAAATGAATGAATGTTTTTTAAAACTATTTGATACAAAAATAACTCATTCAAAATCAATATGTTAATATTATAATCATGTTTTTTTATTTTTTTTAATTTAAATTAGAGTATAGCTGGTATGGGTATCCACAGGAACGAATACTATAATACTCGTACTTGCCCCCTTAACATGCATGTATTAAAAATATCCTTACCCGTTACCCATGTGTATCCATTTACAATATTCATTTCCTACCTGGTGCGAGTTTTATCCACAGATACTCGTGAGTACATATTTTTTTTACATCCATATTCATGTGGTATTAATTTGGTCCTCCAGTTTTTTAGTTTGGATTTTTTACTGGTTTCTCTTGATGTACCTTCAAAATATACGGTTGACCATTAATTTTAAAATTTTAAATATATTAAAATTATCTTTAAAGTATCAAAAGAGTGTGTGTTTGATGCTCAATAGAGGACAACAAGAAAAAACTCAGCAGAGAAACCAGACTCAGTTTTTTCTGTTTCAAGTTAGTTTTATTTTTTTGATAATTCAATTTGGTATTTACTGTTAGTTTGACCAAACAGTATTAAAGTCAACGCCATGTCAATTTTTGTTTTTTTTTTTAATTTTAATTTTTACTTTTTACACATGTCACCTTACAGTTGTACCATGTGTCAAAATAATTCAATTTGTTCCCTATATTTGTTTTTATTTTCAATTTAGTCCTAATTCTTGTAAAAAGGAAACACTATTGTCTCTCCTTAAGTTGAGACTCAATTTACTTTTTGTATAAATCTTACAGTGATATTCCTACTAAAATGTTTTTATTAAGTATTTCTAGAAATATTTTTAAGTTAACTTTAAACTTTGGTTTTGTTTTCAACTTGAAATTTAGTTCCTAAACTTATGTATGACAAGTTATTAAATTTTTAATCTTCACTAAATTTGTATAATATAGTACACTCAATGCTTTTATACATAATGACAAAATGGTTAATTAATGAAATTAGGTTTGGGGTTTAACTTTTTTTTTATAATAAAACTAAAAACAAAAAGTTTGTTTAAAAATTTTTCAAAAAATATTTAATAAAAATGTGGAAAAATATCATCATAAGATTTATACAAAAAGTAAATTGAGTCTCAATTCAAGGAAATACAATATTGCTTCATTTTTACAAAAAATGGAACTAAATTAAAACAAAAAACAAATATAGAGACCAAATTTATGTTGAAACATGGCAAAACGATAAGATAACACGTGTAAAAAATAAAAAAATTAAAAAAAAATTAGAAATTAGTAGGTGATGTTGACTCTAACAACTTTTGGTCAAAATTGACACCACCAATAACCAAATTAAATCATTATTTTAAAAAATAAGAACCAAATTGAGACAAAAAAAAAACTGGAGGACTAATTTGACATTAGTTAATAAATATAAATACCAAAGGAGTAACCTAATATCTATATGTTAATGAAAAAAATTGTAAATTGATGTAATTTAATTTTTTAAATAATAATAAAAAAATCTCAATTCTTTTGTCATGGTCGTCATAAATATATATTAAGAAGAAGTTTGAAACACAGCGGCACCTAAAACTAATGTGGTAAAATAAGTAATTATATAATTATATATAAATTTTGTTGTTAATCTATATTTATTTATTTTTAATTTACTCTTTATAATATAATTATTTATTTATCTTTTAATGATTAATGATTATTTTTATATATTTTTTATTAAATTATTTTAATAATTATTTTTTTTCTTTCATTCATTAATAATAATTTCTTTTTACTTTTTTCTATTTATTTCATTTTATTTTTAATAAATAGAAAATTATTTTTAAAAACGTATAGGATGTAGTTTGTCATACTATTTATAATTCAAAAAGATTGGTGGAAGAAGTTATGGAGTTTATAACGGTTTTCTCAAATTTAAATATAAAAACAATATATGACATCAAATCAAATAAGTACCTAAACAAAACACATCAAACAACTCACGGTAATTGGATTAAATTTGGTGAGTAAATAAATTTGAGCGGATAAAAAGGAGATTATGTTGTTATTTAGATTAATGAATCCCAAAGAATAGATAAAGAAATTTGAAGAAAAAATTTATGAAATTTTTTTATGATGTGATAAAATTTATGAAATATTTTTTGTGATGTGATCATTAAGATAAATTGGAAAAAAATATTTTAATAGATAAAATTAGATAATAACTATTTTATATTTAAAGATAAATATGATATAAAACTAAATATAAATAGTACAAATTATGTTAAAATAAAATTAAAGTTATTTAAAATTACACAATTATTATTATTATTATTAATATATCTAGTACAAAAATAAAAAATAATTATTTATATATATAAGAAAAGATAATCATTTTTATAAATTACAAAAAAATATTATAATAATATTAGTTATTATTATTATTGTTATTAAGATATAATAAAAAATAAAAATTAATTATTTATATGTATACAAATAAAAATAATAATTTTTATAGATTGCAAAAATATTATTTTTATAATTATATATATATATATATATATATATAAGTAAAGAAAATATTTTTATAAATATAAAAAATATTTTATTATTACTATTAATAATATGTATAATAAAAACAAAAATAATTATTCATATATAAATATAAAAAAGAAAATAATTTTTATATATATATATATATATATATATATTATTAATAAAAGAATCAAAATCAATTACCACTTCCAAACAATAAGCTCATAATTGATTTTATCAACACAATAATCGATTTTAGCATATTTGAATATTAATTTCAAACTTTTTTAAGACGTGTGAAATTGATCACATCTCCGTCTCAAACATCTCATAATCAATTCCATGAACGTTTTAAATACACTAGAATGAGATCTTCTCCCTATAATACAGAGAAGAATCAATTTCACTTTCTCCCATAATGGATATTATCCCTTCCCACACATGAAGGGTGTGTTTGGTTCAGCGTCGAAGAATTGATTCCAGCTGAATCAATTCTCCAATGCAGAAGCAAGAATTAATTGTTTCTTATTCAACATGATTTTTTTATTCTTTAATTGATTTTGGAAATCAAATACGTACTGATTTTGCGTTAGAAAATCAATTCTACATCAATTTGACACGGAATCAAACACGCACGAAATCCCTCTAAAATTCACTAAGAATTGCATCCAATGAATGAACAAAATGCAACATTTCTCACTTGAACAAGCTTCTAGCTGAACTCCTCAAGAAGTTGGCCACAAGGTTATTTTTGTCTCTCACAAATTATGTACAATACATTGTCTCATATCTCTTCATTCATGTCTGGATGGATAAAACTTCCTCCAACAAATCCCTCCTCCAAATTGTCACACATCCGTATAAACAAACGTCCAACAAATCCGCTCATTCATCCTCAAACAACAACATTAATTACCATACCATCCTATGATACAAACACGACCTAATTTACGATAGTTTAAACTTTGAAGTTCTATACAGATATTTTCACCACAAAAAAAAATCAATAATTGATAAACTATATACTATTTAATCTGGTTAAATTTAAAATAAGTATATCTAAGATAAACTATTTTAAGAAGTAAATAAATTAATATATTAAAAAAACAAAAAAGTGTTTATTTTTCAAATAGGCAGATTAGACAAACACATAGGCAAAAGTTAAAATCTGCTTATTTTTAAAAACTAAACACAAAAAAGCTCTTTCAAAATCTAACAAACTTAGCATACTATTACTTTTTCAATGGACATTTATAACTTACCAATAAATTTAATACACATTATATAACGAAAGAAAAGCAATAACCGAGAAAAAAACAAGACTACAGCAGTAATCTATGTAATAATATATTGAGAACAAAGTTCACTTGAATTTATATTCTTTTATTTACTTCTATAATGCTCAAAGTTTGTCTAGAGTCCTTTTTATTGGTAAATTTTGTTGGGTCTTTTCAAAAATGATTATTGGAATGATACAATACTATTGAGATATGAGCCCAACTCACACATAAGGGATTTATATTACTCTCAACGCAAAACCAACCTTATTATCAAGTCTTCAGTTCTGATACCATGGTTGAATCTTTAAAGAGAAGATCCCTAGAGAGATACAAGTCAAACTCACACATAAAGAATTGACATCACTTTCAACTCAAAATCTTTAAGACAAGGAGTTTATGAATTTCATTTGCACAACTTTCTCATTTTTACTCTATGAAATTTAGATTCATACTTGAATTTTAAACAAATTTTTCTTCAGGGTTATGTCTATCTCGTAATATAGTACTAACACCTCCATATACACACACAAGGAAAAAAAATGAAAGATTGTTATTCATCAACCAAGAACTCAACCATTAAACACTAATCAAAGATTGTTATTGAACTCATAACATAATCTGGAATGCAACCTAATAAGAACATGTACTAATAAAGTAGATTATATATGTAAAGTAATTTCTGTGACTATTTAGTATAAATGTTTGTGTTGCATGCAATGATATTTAAAATTATATTATTGTGAAAGTGGGACATTATAGCCTACTTCCTAGGCGGTTTCAGCTTCGGAAAACTTCCTGGGTGCTGGGCAATGGCTGAAAGGTGCATAATAAAGACAACGACATTTGTTTTATTATAGTACTTTACTATATTAACTAGTTTCGTCGTACTTAAAAAGTGTTCATTAGTGGGTATCCCTTTAAGAACACAGTCTTAGGGGTCCAAAAGCACACAAGATTATGTTAGGTTGGATAAACCATTATATATATAATAATGATATGAGGATGGAAAGGAACATAAACATGCAATGCCATTCCTCCAATAGGAATAAAACACAATAAAATGAAATGAAACTAGAGAAGAGTAAAATAAACAAAAAAATAAACCCTAATTCAACCAATGAGAAGGATAGAAGGTGAAGCAACTTTTGTGGGAAAAAAAAAAGTTGAAATAGTCATCAAAATTGGAGCATTATGTGCATGACGTGACTCTACCAATGGCGAATAGAGGTGAACTTTTCCAAGGGCATGATGCTTTTAGGGTTTTCCTACACTCACCATGCATATGCTTTGATGAACAAAAGCTTTAATTTTTCATATGTTGTTCCAGAGTTCAGAATTTTTTTTATACAAAAATGGTAACAATTTTGTAAAAGAGTCATAAAAGTATGTTATGTGTTTATTGGGTATATTTTTTCTTCTGTGAATATTTATGGAAGGTGTGTTGATAAGGTAATAATAACAAAATGGAGTTAGTGGGAAATAATTGAAGTGGGTTAATCATGTTTTACAGTAATAATGAAAGAGTGTTGTTGAGAGTATTAATGGGTGATTATGACTTGAAAGAGACAAATTCAGATTTGCAAATCTGAAATCTTGAGCATATTCGAGACTAGAATGGAAGTTTCATTAGCATGTATATTCGTCATTGTGTTGCAAAGTTCTTTTTGTGTGGATGCCCTTAACTTGTGGCCAAAGGGTATTCGTATCATTGCAAAATAGAGGGCAAAACTTCTCTGAAACTCAAGTTCTTTTACAATTTTTCATTTTTTTATTGAATTTGTGGGGCTCTTTATATCCCTTTGTAAAAAGGATGAAAATGTTGGGTGTCTTTTTTTTTTTTTTTACATTAATCCTAGTTGGAAAAAAAATAAAGATTTGAGCTCTATACTTAAAATAATATTAATAGGAACTGATTTCTATGCTATTTTGATTAAGAATCACAAATTGCTATTACTTTGTACAAAGAGGCTCACATTAGTTTCTACAAAATTGATGAAGTGGAGTGCCATTTACAAATTACATGAATAAGTTCTCATGTTTAGTGGGGAACACTAGAACCATTACATCAATTAACTCTCTTTTGAATAAAAGTACTTTATTCAGCAATATGGAGGGTAAAAAAGAATTCATGCACAATGTTTTTTTTTTTTTTAATATTGAATATGTGTATGTCTTTTAAGTTTGATTTATCTAAGCTTCTTCTTTATGTGTTATCGAGACTACATAGATTTTATTTTATTTTTGTATCCTTAGTTTTTATAGCCTAGGTGCATATAAGAGTTGTCACTAGTGTAAAAAAGGTTTTCATGGCATCAAATTAATTATGACTAAATAATAAACATCATAAAATAAAATGTGATGACACTTTTGTAATTTTGACAATGTTTTTAACAACGGTTCCTAGACAACCATAGTTAAAAGTGACATAGTAGAGAGATAATAACAATTATTTTATGCAACTGTCGTTAAAGTGACACAATGGAGAAACAATAACGACTCCCTACTTCAATTGTCGTTAAAAAGTCTGTGACAACTTTTCATATTTCTTTTTCTCTTTCCACACATATGAGCGTTATTTTACACTCTCAATTTCACCTTCTCTCTCATTTACAGCATTATCCACCCTCCTTAATTAGCGTCCACATTGTCATTGTCGATCCAATATTATCGTCGTTTGTTCGTGCACTCTACTACCACCATTGTTAGTTTGCGTCTAGCACCTTATGAACGCGAATCTTTACATCCTGCTAAGCTTTGTCACACTGCGCTGCGCACTTGTAACTCACGATGCTCTGCCACACCCTATCATGCAACCTCTACATCTCGTGAAGCTCCTCCGCACCATGTCACGCACTCCTTAAAGCTCCTCCTCACTACACCGAGATATTATCCCTCCATTGATGGCCTTTTATAGCATCAAACCTCTGCGAACGACCCACATAAAATCTGATGTATTCTTTACTAACAATTCATGAAAAACTGACCCAACCCCAACAAACAAATCCTAAATATTTAAAGACGGTTAGAATATAAAATCATGGTTATTTACAAAAATTTTAACAATGGTTCATAACCGTCGTAAATTCCCCAACTCTATAACAACTTGTAATATAACATAATGACAAATAAAAAATCATTTTTAAAAATTTTATTTAACCATCGTTAAAATCGTTTTCCATTCTAAATACTCTATAATTAATATATTCTTTTGTTGATAAAAAAAAAAAATCCTTTCCCGGTTCATTGTTTCTTCTTTTGTTTTAGATGGTGTTGATTTTAGCAATATTTTCATTTTAACAATTAATCTTGCTAATATACGTTTAAACATAGAATCAATTATAAATTAGAAATATTAATATTAACCAATGAAACAAATTAAAATGATATTGGGTATGAAATTGAGGAACATGGCATCTTTTTCTATAAGTATATTTTCTTAATGTAATAGTTAAAATTTCTCAATATTTTCGAGAGGAACACATATATGCAATTTTATATAATATAAAAAATCATGAAAATTTAATTAAATGGATTTTTATTTGTTTATATTTTAAATAAAATATTATTCATTAAAACTGATGAAGACTACTAAGTATACATTTTTTTTTTTATTTCTATCTTGTTTTCTTATGTACGACATAAGAGATTTATTTTTTTTCATAAAAATATTTTCTCTCGTCCTTTCTCGTTTGTTACTTTTCCCACGTTCTAAATAAAGAATCAACACAAACCCAACTCACGATAAGTTATTTATTTTTACAGTTAACTTAAAAATAATTAAAAAACAGAAAATTAAAATATGTCTATGGCTACATAAACAAAATGAGAACAAAATAACGATGAGGATATTTGTTATTGGTAACTTTTCTTTTTGGTGTTAAGTTTGGTCAAAATGTTTCATGATGGTTGTTTTGAAAGGGAAAGACCACGAAAAGAGATTTTTTTTTTCAAGTAATGAATGAGATCTCACATAATGGACAACTTGCTAACTATTGCTTTCTGCATCCCCTGAATTACTAACTTGCTTGTCTCATGTTAAAACTCCAAACAAAGTTTGGCCCACCAAATATCAGTCCAATCAATGTAGATGTTTTAAGCTCAGTATCACCCTATTTTTCATAATAACATTATATTTTCTCAGCGTAACTAAATATCAATTTATTACCAATATTATTTCATAATTTATCTTTTTTAGTTGGCTTAACTTAATTACTTATTTTGTTCAATGTTGTAGAAAAACTTACCTAATTACTGACCCAGTTACAACATTAAAAACAATTAAATATATTATATATGTTTAAGACTCTGTGATTCTCTAGCCAAATTCTTAATAATATTACAATTCTATAAACAAGTTCAATGTATATATAAAATAAAAAAATCTAGATCAAATCAATTAGCAATATAAAAAATCTTTAAACAACAATCAATTTTAAAAATTAAAAATAATTATTCACTATATTAATTAATTTATATACTAATTTATAAACTAATTATTAGTATTTAAAATAGTCTTTATTATTGATAAAAAAAATAGAATTGATTTATGGATTAAATATTAAATTAGTTTCTGATATTAGTCATATTTTTTTTAAATAAAATTTTTTCCTTAAGGCTTTGTTCACTTTGATAGATGGGTTTGAGGGAGAGGGAGATGATGAGTTTGAGTGAATTTGAGAGTGAAAGGTGTGTTGTTGTTTTTTTTAAGGGATTTAGAGGTGATTATGAGTGAATTTAGAAGTAAAGTTTATGAGAGTTAATGAGTGATTTGATTGATATGATAGATAAAAAATGTTTTAATATATTTAAAAGAGAGATTACTATTTTGTCCTTATGTAATAACTTGTATAAATTTGTATTTGTATGAGTTTTAATCAATTTTTAAATTTTTTATTTAATGCTATACTTTAAATAAATAATTTTAAAAAATTAATAAAATAAATTAATTTTTTTCATAGTATTAAAATAAATTTTATGAAGCATTTGTGGATGACATTTTATTTCAAATAAAAAAATTTGGGATCGGTACCAAGCTTACGTGAATCGATCCAATGCACTCAAATATCTCATATTCGTTCTACACATCATGGGATCGAATCCAAATACTTATGGATCGATCTTAAACACAGTGGCTATTCATGAACAGTGGCTATTACCATGAACACATTGGTTATTCATCACATGCACCACACACACATATAAATGCGTTAGAAGCGTCTTTTGCTGCAACACTCCTTCAAATCTCCCCTAAACACATGAGATAAAAAAATTTATTCATCCTACAAATCGTTGGTACCACTCGTTCTTATTTCCTTTAAAACGAACATGCTTTTAACTTGATAATTCATCATCTTCTTTCTTTTTAAATAGGAAATCAGATCAAGCGAACACACCAAAGTGTTATTCATTGAGTTTTAACTTCTTTCAAGTTTTTCTAATTCTTAAGAAGCTATTCACATACAAATCCTTTGATTTCATCTTCTAAAATTTTGATTCTTTCCGTAGTTCGTCTCTCTTGCAATCTTCCTTCTATTTTATCTTTTTCTGTTTTTCTTTGTCATGTCATATTTATTGTTTGTATTCCTTTAAGCTTTTCTTCTCCTTCTTCAACAACTTTTTATCTTAAAAAAAATTAAAAACTGAACTTCAGTTTAACCGATGTGATGTCTTTTTTTTTTCAATTAATAAAAAAGAAGTAAAAGTTAAAAATGCTTAACGAAAATTAACTTGACATAGATTTTTTACTTATTTAAAAATTATTAAAAATTTTGTGTGCCCGTAAAGTTGATTAAGTTAACACTAATAATGTTTAGGGTTTTCTTTAGTCTAATGACAACTAATCACGCGGTATTCTTGTACTGCTAATCCTGGGACTTACTACTTGGTTTTGAGATTGTTCGAGTAAAAAAACAGTCGCACATTGATCAATAATTAAATCAATAATAGTTTATCAATAATATTCCTCTCTTTCGATTAATTGAAATATCATTTATAAAAACATCCATTCAAAATTAAAACAGACCAAGCGTTAAATATAATTAGGCTAATATTCAATAGACATTTCTAGAATTTTTCTTATTTCATTACAATTTTCTGACAAATTTGTTATAAAGTTTGCAAAAAGAAGTGATTTTTTTTTTCGTTATTTTATCCTGAGAATTTTAATTGAGGGGTAATGATTTTTTAATAATTATTTTCTACAAAAAAATACAATTTACATGCATTTCCTATAATTTTTTTGTGTGTAAAATATTTTGTAAAATAATTGATAACAAATTTTTGAAATCATTATTCATAGCAAAATTTGTAAGAATTATTTTAAAAAAAGATTAGTAAAAAAATATATGTTTTTTTAAGTAATAAGACTCAAAGTTATAACAAAATTAAAACAGTTTTATTATTGTTAGAAGTTCCATATCGACTAGAAATAAGGCCGATTCATAATATATAAGTGGGTGCAATCCTTACTTTATGTGGGGTTGAGTTGGGGTTAAAGTTCACTTCTAACATGGTATCAGAGTCATGTTAAAACTTATTATAACAAATTTTCTTGAACATTCTATTTTGCCTAATACCAGCCAATAATGGACTATACACCTACAAATTGATTTTGTGGGATTGAATTGGACTTAAACACCGGTTGTAACAATTATCCATGCTCGGCATAATGACTAGTTACAAATTACAATAATTAGTGAAAAGTATGATTCTGCACCGTCATTGTGAATCAGTAGCAACAAAAAAGGTTTCTTTAAACAAAATAATGAAATTAGGAAGCGACCTTATGATGACACTTCTCAAAAGAAACACTTCTATGATTAAAGTTGTTTGTATCTTGGATAACACTTCGCCAAAAAAAGCATATTATCTTTTATTCTTAAAAGTATTTGTTAGCATCTTAAGTAAGAAAGCCATTTTTTTCTCGTAAAAAACCTAACATGCAATTAACGATGCTAACTTTCCTATAATTACTTTTACTTTGGTAAACTCAATTCAGGTAAAGTAGCGTAATTTAATTAATATCCCAAACACAAATCACTCATGTCATGACAGATTATTAATTTATCATGTGATAATTAATGCTAAGCTATTAATTATTAAATAAGTAGCACGCATGGTATACAATTTTAAACGCTTATCACTTAATGCCACACTTCGTAATAGGCTTAAACCCTAGCTATAGGAGAAACATTTATTTTATTTATTTTTTTCATCTTTTTAAAATGAATTAAAGATATTGAGTATATATACTAATGGGTACACAAAACTTGGAACGAAAAATATTTAAAAAACAATAATAATGCAGAGTATTAAAATGAATCAATGTAGAGATACCTTGGTTGGAATGGGCATCCACGTGATACCACCGAACAATGCTCCGACCAAGTAATAATTAATTAAAACTAAAGACTTCAATTTCGAGAGTGAAAGAGAGGATTTTGAATATCCCACTTCAGTCAAAATATCCTATTATTAATAATTAAAAATTTTAGAAATATGTTTTTTTTGTTCTTTCTTGTGTTACCCTAGTTAGGGTTTATGTGTATTGATGATGCTAACACAAAGGAGATCTATGAGGAATGCCTTTTCTTCTACTGATGCTAGTGGCCATGTCTTCATGGGAAACCTTGTTGGTCATTGATCTTGCACACACATTCCACCCACTACGCTTCTTCCTTACGATCTCTGTGCAAGCCATGCTCATGTTTTCTGAGCCTGAAGATGAACTCATTGGGTCCTCACAATCAACAATGGTTGAACGAGTCATTTCATCATCACCCATCATCTCTTGTGGGATCAGAAAATCAGAGCTTAATTGCAATGATTTGCATGTCCTCAAATAGGAAGAGAGGTCCTTGTAGTGTTTCAGCACAAAATCCACCTATACATATAAATACATATATCAATCTAAATATAAAGTGAAAATTGAAAATTAGGCATGAATTCACCTTATGTTATTAGATGCACAAAGAGAGAGAGAAAATGGAAAACATAACAGTGTAATGTAATAGATGATAGATGATATGATGTGAAAAGACATATATAAAGAAAATTAGTTGTGTGTGTAAATGAAATGTCAAAAGAATAAACATTACTCTCTAACTTAGTTGAATTTTGCAGAAATTGTTGTTCAGTGAAGCATAAAGGGTGGAACATGCATGTATGTGTATGTACCTTGCATCCCAGAGAGCAATGGATAAAAGGTTCTTGGAGACTTCTATCACAGGAAGTGCAGTAGTTTCCTGAACCCTTGAATTGCCGGTTTTGTGGTCTCTTCTTGATGAACACCACCTTAGCACTATTTATGGTATAAGCCTATAAAAATTAAGAGTTTTTGAATTATCAAAGTATATATCATTGCTGAGTTACACAGTTCGTAAAGTTTTACAAAATTATAGGAAGAACTAATTAATCAAAACTCATCTAATACCACTTAATTAACATACGACAGCGACGGATCTAAAATACTAAATCAGTGTGTGGTAAGTAAAATAAAGTGGTGTATTTATACACTCTCAATTATATACAAGTCTATTATTAAACCGCACTCAGTGAGGCGCTCTTAGCGAGTCGAGTTGTTTGGGAAGAGACCGATAGTGAACAAGTACCACGAGTCAGAAATGAAAGAGACTTTAAAAGGAGAATCAAAAAATGTTTGAAATTGTCAGAAGGAAAACAGATGAGAGCCAACAATGTGTCTCGATTGAATGTGAAAGGGTAAAAACTGAGTTTAAATATATAAGATTAAGGAGAAAAATAAATATTTTTCATATACTTAGTAATAATTTTAAGAAAATCAGGAGTATAATTACGACTCTCGTGTACACGTAGGTCTGCTACTGCGTATAGATGTACCTGGACGTTGGAGCAATCTATGAGTTTGTGAAGATCTTCCAATCTGACAACATCATGATATACATAACGGCGAACCTGCAGAAGGCTATGGAAGCGATGGGAGGGTAAGCAGTGGGGACAAATACTGGTGCAACAATCTAAGCAGCATATGTTCTTCTCATTCTTTTTGGCATTCTCATGATAAGAGCACCCCACAAAGAACTTTTGTGCATACAGAGCTTCCAACCATGCAGGTTTAAGGTTTCCCTGCATCAAGACAAACCTTGTAAGTAATTTGAATTTGCATAGACATAGGAGAAAACAGGGGAATTCAAACCATGATCATATGTGGAAAAACAAGCCTCTTTCAATGTTCTGCTTGTGCTGTGAGAGTGAGAGAGAGAGAGAGGGAGAAGAGGATGGGAATGAGAGTATTTATGGAGAATCACAAGATAAGAAAAGGACATATATTTATTCTTCTTTGAATAGGTAGACACCATTTTGTCCATAGGGAAAGTTATTAGAAAAATGATTTTTTAATAATTAGACTATGACAATTTTCTCTTTCAATTTAAAATCGTATTTTTTATTTTTTTATTTTTTATATTTCAAAATCACTTAAACAATATCACGTCGTCATAAGAAAAAATTATAAAATTTTAATCTTCAAAATATCATCGTCTAAAATTATTATACCACACATTGAAAAAGGCAAAATGATAAAGAAAGAAGGGAAAATATGAGAGAGGAACGTGCGCGGTGTTTCCGTGTCTCCCATTTATCCTTGGCTTATGAGCTCTTTTGTTAAACAATGTTTCAAGCAGCTGCACTTGCAACATTTTTAATGGATCAAATTGGTGTTCTAAAGAAAAAGGAGAGACATTTTTTGTTTGAAAAAAAAAAAGCAATAGTAAAACGATAGCAAATTAAAAAAGTTGGTAACCCCTTTTTACTGTATTTTTTATCATTTGTTAAAAATTGTATAACTTTTTGAGTCCTATTTTACGTTTAATATTTGACTAACACTTAAAAAGGATTTTTTTTTCTTAAATAACCGATGAATCTTAAAAAAAGGTGTCAAGTTTATTATTTTATAAGAAGGTTAAGATGACACTCCTTATATAAAATAAAAATAACTGTTAAAAACTCAATTATATTAAAGAGTACTTTAAGAGTACTTTCAATGCTCTTCATAAGTTAATCATAATTTAAAGTCAAAATATCACATGAATTACATTGTGTTACACATTTAAAGTAGGTTTTACTTATTAAAGTTAAATACAATCTCTTATTAATTATTATGAGATCCTGCCATGTTAGATACTATGAAAATGTGAAATCGGTGCTACTTTAAATCTTTGTCAAACATTCCTGCGCTGCCACAAACTTGTGAAAGGAGGGAGGCTGTTCAATATTTGCTCAATATTAAAGTCGCCATTAAGCTCTTAAAATAATCATTTCCCAATTTATGTATTTATTTAAATTTTTAACCTCTTGATTCCTTGTTATTTTTCGACCAAGATTCAATAGCTATAATTCTTTTGAAATTGTGAAAAGGGTTAGATATATACGACAATCAAATATATAACTTAAGACCTCAATTAGTGAGTCCTTGCTATTAGGGTTTTGTTTTGTTTTATTTTCTTTTATTAAGGAATGTTAATTGTCACTGTCCATGTACAAAAACTAACTAGTTTTTGCACCCATAGTGTTACATCTCCCGTTAACAACAAATGATTGTGCAAGTTTTCTTACCAAAAAATGTGTGCTTAACAACATTTTTTTTTCCTTAAAAAAAACTATTAATTCGTTAACCGATCCATAATAAATAATTGTATAATTATTTAGGTGTTTGCAGAAGAAACATTTTAAGAGATGCTGAGAAAGCATAAAAATCTTGGGAGTTCTCTATTTCTTAAACCACCTTGAGTAATTAAGATACATTTTCTTGTACGATGAATTGAAATGATCATTGAAAATAATACACTAATTTTGATATGAAAATAAGGTACATTTTGTCATCATTTACCAATTTTCGAAATATTTGTGTTAATGGATTATGTTACCGAACCTCAATTAGTGAACTAAGACTCCTATTGTTATGATTCCGCAATGAGCGTTCATGCACCTTTATAGCCACTGATTTGGAATAAAAAGACATAAAATTGAAGAATCGACTGTCATAAGTCAGATAAATATTCTAACTTCATGAAATGGTCTTAGGATGGTGCGTGTCTTCTTTAATTCATATACATACTTAAACAAATTAGAATGTCACGTGATTCATTACCAATTCTTTTTAGCAGTGGAGCCCAAATATTAACACCAGAAATGGTCATTTCCCAACTAAGCTTCTCAATAATTCACGACCAAGGATCAACTAAAGTCGGTAACCAGAATAATAAGATGATTTAGTGATCGAATTGAATGAAAAGAAATAAAGTTCATGGATTTGATAGGGCTAACAATATAGAGAAAATATTAATTTAGTAGAAAGAGCAACAAAGTTGTGAGTTCAACTCCCTCGACTAACAATTAATATTTATCGGTGAAAAAAAAAAAACCAAAGTTGGTAACTATCCTCGATGACTATAATGTTTAATCAAGGATTTGATGATATATATATGATTTTACAGACGTAATTCTTTCGAATCTCTTATTTAAATTTTATACAAAATTTACTATTTTTTTTTTGAAAGAAAGTAGAAAAACATGAAGACTTCAATCCATACAAAAGAACTAGAAAAAGGTTGAGATAATTTTTCAAGATCACTGAACAAACCTTTCTGTCTTGAACAAATTTGACCTAGATAGCCAACTTTTCAAATATTACTTATTCAAGCGCTTTTACTAAGCAAAATCATGATCAACAAAAGTTGTTCTTAAAACCTGAAATTTTGTTTAGGATATAAATTTAAAAATAAATAAATAAATAAATTTATAAATAAGGTATAATAGTTCATTCTGTATTTAATTAGAAATTTTGTCTCTATTATAAATTTTACTATAAGACTATGATCCCTGAAGTTATTTGCTTTTTAATAACATGCATATTATTTCTTTTAGGAGGTGTAACTAGTAAATATAGATAGGTCAAAGAGATTAATGATTATTGCAAGTCTATTTCTTTACAGCTGTATTTAATCATTTTCTTTCGTTCTTTAGTGTTTGATTAAGGGGAGATACATTTTCCCTAGAAAATTTCTTCTAAAACTCACCGTTTGCTTGAAACAAATTTATTTTGGTATGGCATTTTTTTTCTACTTCGGAAAAAAATTGAGATGTCACAATACACTAATTCATTGTTTAGAACTCTCTCAGCTTGTACTTATGTTATCCTTGTTCATTTAATTTTGGATTTTATATTTCTCGTGAGAATATACTAATCTCTCTATTGTTGGAATTATAGGTAACAAAACTCTAGTGTTTACTTTTTTGTTTTTACCGAAAAAGGTATATATATATATATATATATATATATATATATATATATATATTTATATAAATTAACTTACTCTTACATATTTATATATATATAAATATAATAACAGAGATATAGATTTATATT
>Ga0099822_1001912_pt1 | contig 25215 bp, 10 predicted proteins | sample CowpeawhiteBW_FD_76839 | JGI IMG/M metagenome (GOLD analysis project Ga0099822, IMG submission 76839) | Root nodule microbial communities of legume samples collected from California USA - Cow pea white BW | ecosystem: Host-associated > Plants > Roots > Nodule | place: USA: California | collected... | reverse complement strand
AAAAAAAAAAATATCTGTGGTAAGTCAACAAAAAAAAAAAAAAAATATATATATAATTATATTATTATATATATATATATATATATATATATATATATATATATATATATATATATATATAACATATGTTACCACCTCATGAAGCATTATCGTTGCTCCAAGCCAAGAATAGCAGAGAGTGAGTGAGAATAGAGAAAGGAAAAAGCAAAAAGAAAAATGGCCATCTCAGTACCCAGTAGGCAACTATTCATTGATGGAGAGTGGAAAGTCCCCCTCCACAACAACCGTATTCCGATCATCAATCCCGCAACCCAAGACATCATAGGTTCCCTCTTCTCTCTTCTCCTTAATTATGTGTCTTAGCTTTTCCGACATCATGGGAGTTTTTAATGTTTATGATCATGACACGCGCATAGTTACATAAGCACTTGTGTTTCTAAGTTGTGGCTTCATGTAATTGGTGTTCAGGGGACATACCTGCGGGTACCGAGGAAGATGTTGACCTTGCTGTGGATGCTGCTAAAAGAGCCTTGTCCCGGAACAAAGGCAGAGATTGGTCATCAGCTTCTGGTTCTGTTCGTGCTGGTTATCTTCGAGCCATCGCTTCAAAGGTTGGAATTTTAATTCAACTTTTGCTTTAATCGATTAAATGTGTTTTCATTTCTCAGACATGTAAAGAGAGAGGGAAAACATCGAAGTTACGAGTTCCATCAACACCCAGATTGACTTTTTGTTGAATAAGTTTATTTTAATATTCACTGCTACATAAACAGTTTTTATTATATAATATATATATTATATTTGTTTAATTTTCACAAAACTAAATACAAATAATCAAGATGTTGTTCAACCCTTTAAAAATAAATTGGTCAATAAGAATCATGGATACTACTGACTCAGAAGTGCATGAGTTGTCTCACCTTTCTGTGTGTGTGGCTTTCTTTCTCAAAGATAACGGAGAAAAAGGATGAACTGGGAAAGCTTGAAGCAATTGATAGTGGAAAACCACTAGATGAAGCACTGGCAGACGTGGTAAGTGGTGACATTGATTTGCATTGAAAAAAGCAATAACTGATGTTTCATGAGTCTTTTTTTGCTTATTTAGATATGTGATTCTATGTTGTAGGATGATGTTATTGCATGTTTTAACTACTATGCTGAGCTTGCAGAAGGGTTGGATGCAAAGCAAAAGGCTCCTGTATCCCTCCCTATGGAAACTTTCAAGAGTTATATCCTGAAGGAGCCCATTGGAGTTGTTGCATTAATTACTCCATGGTATCTGATTACCTTCTGTTTCTTCACTAACTAGTTAAGCATTTACTTGCTTATAGCTGATGAAATGCTGTGGTTTATGTTATGTGCTAGGAACTATCCTCTCTTAATGGCTACATGGAAAGTTGCTCCTGCTCTGGCTGCTGGTTGTGCTGCAATATTGAAGCCATCTGAATTGGCATCTGTGTATGTTAAAATCAACTATTTCAGCATCCAATTTTCGTTATGTTGGTATCTTATGCTGGCACACCATTTACAATTTTAGGACCTGTTTGGAGCTGGCTGAAATATGCAGAGAAGTGAACCTTCCCCCAGGGGTATTAAATGTTGTTACTGGATTAGGCAATGATGCTGGTGCTCCTTTGGCTTCTCATCCTGATGTAGACAAGGTTCTAATTCTAATTCTAATTCTAATTCTATTTCTTTCTAGTATTGTTAAAGTGCTGTCTATGATTTTGGCGAGGTAGTGCTGAATTGTGGCTGATATTTAATTTTTCAACAGGTTGCCTTCACTGGAAGCTCTTTAACTGGGAGTAAGATTATGTCAGCTGCAGCACAGCTAACCAAGGTATTTTGTGATCAATTTTATCTGCAAATTCATTCTGAGATTATGGAATATAAAATTTGTGGTTTTTTCTTGGCAGCCTGTTTCTCTAGAGCTTGGTGGAAAAAGCCCAATCATTGTTTTTGAGGATGTTGACCTTGACAAGAGTACGGGTCTTTTTCTTTTGTTATGTACAGCCTATGTTTTTTTGCATTATGGAACTTTATTTCCTGTGAAACTCATTGTTTGTTTGTAGTTGAGTAAACTTTTTGGGTGCCTAGAACTGATTACAGAATCAATACTGAGTCATACACCATCTAACATTTATTTTTGTATTTTTCTTGATTCAAACAGCTGCTGAATGGACAATCTTTGGCTGCTTCTTTACAAATGGTCAGATTTGCAGTGCAACATCTCGCCTTATCGTGCATGTAAGTGTAACAGTTAGAATTTGTAGCTAAGTTTGCTTATTTTATTGCATAAATGGGAAGGTTTAGATATACTCTGATAGTGGAACCATTTTGTCTGTAAACTTTGTAGAAACGGCATTAGCTGAGTTTTGAACATTGACCAAGTTAGATGCTTTTACTGTTTCAGGAAAGTATAGCAACAGAATTTGTGGATAAACTTGTGAAATGGGCCAAAAACATCAAAATTTCAGATCCTTTGGAAGAAGGCTGCAGGCTAGGCCCTATTGTTAGTGAAGGACAGGTATGTGTAATGTTTATCACTTCTGCATTTGTTATATTTTAACTTAGATTACTGACTCCTCCTTCTGCTTTTAACAAAGATATGTGAATTTTTGGTTGTTACACCTTGTTCCATTTCTTCCCCTAATACGTTTTGGGTTTAAGATAGTGTTTGAAGTTAAGTATTTCTGAAATCTATTGCTAACGTAGACTTCTGAATTCTGATTGTGTTTATTCAAATGCATTCTCCATTATCCTGACATTGTTTATGAACTTGTCTTTTACCAAGATGATGATGTATCTAATAATATGGTTTATATTATTTATTCAGTACAAAAAGGTGTTGAATTTCATCTCAACAGCTAAGAGTGAAGGTGCAACAATTTTGACAGGAGGGTCTCGTCCAGAGGTATGATTATACGATGTGTGTCCTGTTTTTATATTTCTTGATTTGTCCTCAGAAATGATTGAAATGTCAAATTTTATGGCAGCATTTGAAAAGGGGATACTTTGTTGAACCAACCATCATCACTGATGTGACTACCTCAATGCAAATTTGGAGAGAAGAAGTTTTTGGACCTGTACTCTCTGTGAAAACATTCAGTACCGAAGAAGAAGCTATTGAACTAGCAAATGACACCCAGTGAGTGGACTATTTTTCTGGAAACTGTATATTAGTTTCACTTGTAAACTACATGTTAACTTGTACATAGATGTTAATCAATGTTGTGTATGAATTTTTATTTCATCGATCATATTGATTGATGCCTAACATATCTTATTTGGAATTATTACTCACAGATACGGTTTAGGATCTGCCGTAATGTCAAAAGATCTAGAAAGATGTGAACGTATATCTCAGGTGAGATTCATCCTTTGTTATCATAGAACAGACAAAACATATGGATTTTCTGTAATTGAATGTTGTATACTTATATTACTTTTGTGCAGGCTATTAAAGCTGGAATTGTATGGATAAATTGTGCTCAACCAAGCTTCATTCAAGCACCATGGGGAGGCATAAAACGTAGTGGCTTTGGTCGTGAATTAGGAGAATGGTATGACCCTTATTTCTTCCTAAATCACTATGGTCAGTTTTACTGCATTCAAAACTATATTTTGAAATGTGAAAAAACCAAAACTCTGATACTCTTTTCAATACACTTTCTTTGTCAGTTGGAAATGCTTGGATTAAACTAGTTTATGAATAAGACATGCCAAATGGGGAATGAGAGTTATATCTTTTTGTTTACTGCTTGTGTGCATTTCTCAAATACAAATATTGATTAGGCTATATCTTAGACTGTTTTATAATCTAAGAATCTGGGTCTAAGTTTTTTCTTTTTTTTTTTTATTATTTCAGGGGTCTGGAGAACTATTTAAGTGTGAAGCAAGTGACCAAGTACATATCTGATGAACCGTGGGGCTGGTATCAATCTCCTTCAAAGCTGTGAAGTAAATTGAAGTTCTAAAGTCTGTCATGAAATAAGCCGTGGGCTACCACTTCACATATTAAGTTATTAGTAACAATAAAAAAAATGTTACTAAATTACAAAAATACTTACTAATATGATTTAGTAACACTATATCATATGTTACGTATAATTTGTGTTGTTATTAATGATTTTTAATAACATTTTTACATATCAATTGAGTGTTGCTGAAAGTGTTACCAGATCCTTTTAGTAAAATTTACTTAAATAAAAGGTGGTCTAGTTGTTAAAAGAGAGAAAAATGAGGGGTCCAATATCACCTACTAACAATTTGGAGAAACATTCACGTGTGTCTTACTAATAGAAATATTATTCTCTGAAGAAAAATAAATAGTATGAAATAAAACAATGTAAAAAAATTAACTATTTTCCACTCTTTGTATCCTTTCAATTTAACAATGACAAGTGTCAATACACCTAGGAAAGGATAGAAAAATACAAATTTCATATAAAAAACCAACAAAAGAAAGAAAATTATCTAACAATGTATCCGATATAAGACATTCACACCTTATTCAAACCACTTCCTCAACTAATTTGAGGATAACAATGTATGAGGACTATCTAACAATCATAAATTAAGATAATTAACATTGATAAAATAGTCTAACAAATGCATAAATATTGCTTTTAACCAAACCATTATTATCATCTAATAAAAGGCTTACAGCAAACTTATGCTTCTTTTGAGATTTCTCTGCTTTCAATTAACTCAAGTTAGTATCACCAAAATGAATTTTAGGTTTAGGTTCTCTTTTTCCTATTAATTTTCCTTGAACAACGTTGATTAGATAGAGTTCATTAACAAACAACGTTGATTAAATAGAGTTCATTAACAAACAATTTATATAACGAAATAAAACAAAGGAAACAAACTACTTATATAGAATCAACAAAAAAACAAATAAAATAACAAGTCATGATTCTTATGAATGAAAACTATGGTGAAAAGCAAATTACACCAACAACCTTTCATTTAATGTACTGAAATGTAGTTTTCCTTTACATTTAGCTAATAATGCAAATAAGGCTCTATTTTCTTATTCAAATGTCACAAATAAGAAGCTCAGTTAATATTAAATTGCTTAAGAACAAAAAAATTCCTTAGACTCACCTCATTAGTCATAGACTTTCTTGCTTACCCAACTTTTCTTTAACCTATTTTTTTTTTTAAAATGTTAATTAATAAATGATTTTAAATAATTAAAATTTATCAATGTATTGAATTTAAGTTACCCTTCAAAAATTATCTATATCAACTTTTGCATCTCTATAATTGTTTTCAAATTATTGCCCATAACAATGATTATTGTCACTAGTGTAGAGTTGAGATTCAAAATCATCTTATATGCTTAGGTTCTAACAAAAACAAAGCATATAGGGACGTGATGGCAATTTTACAATTTTGCGAACTTTATGCTTCAGCTATCTTTATAACCGAAGTATAAAGACCTTCTTGTTTCGGTTCATAAAGAACCTGAGCCTAATAACTCTCAATTTTTTTTTTAATATTTTTGGTATTTTCTAATTTTTTAATTTGAGCATAGAGGTTTAGGTCTCGATTCCCCAAAAATTGAAGTATAAAAGTTTTTGCTTCGATTTACTCAAAACTGGTACCTATAAGTTTGCTTCACAAAATTGTCATTTTATAAATTATTTTATATGCGAAATGACCTTCGTTCCAACAAAATCGAGACATAATGACAATATATGTTTTAGTTCATTCATAATTGAGGTTTAGAAGTTCATTTCAAAATTGTCACTAGCCACACCTTTTTAGGTCTCGAGTTTATAAAAAACTGAAGCAGATTTGATTTTAGGCTTCGATTTTTAATAGAGACCTAAAGGTGTTTCTAAGGCTCAAAATCGTGAAATGTTTGCAGAGGTGGCCACTTCTTTTGTGTCGTCTTCTTCTTCTCCTTCGTTTCAAAACAATGTTTTGTTGCTGTCACATTGCCTCCTACACCGATCGCTAATAAGTCCATTAAGTATTTAAGGATAGCCTAAACAAAATACATTATACAAATGTATAATAGTATTTAGTACATTTATTTGTTGTAAGGATAACATCTTATTGTAATGATAGTCCATTAAGTATTGTAACTTATTCTGGTTTGATAAATAAAATGTTCTATTTTTGGACTAGTTTTCTGGTATATTCTCTGCAGGTTCAATATGTAGAAGGAAACAAAAACAAATAATATATTTAAAAAACGCTTACTTTATGCTTCGGTTAAAACCCAAATCAAATCATAAAATGGGTATTAGATATCGGTTCTGGTAATAATTGAGGTCTAATACCTTCTTGGTTCTATATTATTTTTTCAGAAAAAAGAAAGGAAGAATTGAAGTAGAAAAACCTTTGAAGGATAAATCAAATTCATTGTGAAAGCAATTTTTTAGTTTGAAAGTCAAACGTATCCTTTTTAATATTGAGAATATTGAAGTTCAGCATATTTTAGAGGTTGAGTGAGACATGCTAAGCGTATATTTTTTGAGAGCATAGATTTTTTAAGACTCTTTAGAGCAGTTTGTGCACGAGAGATTCAAATATAGGTTTTGCTGAAAAAGAAGTTTCTCACATAGTAAATGAACAACTTAAAGACTTCCCTTATGCTTTCAGTTTTGTATCATTTCTTCTTTCTCTTTCACTCTTAGAAATCTTTTTGTTAAAATTAAATAAATTCTTCTATGTTTTAATTTATAAATATATATATATATATATATATATATATATATATATATATATATATATATATGATGAATTGTGTTTCAATATATTCTGAACTACATTGTGTTTTCACTATGTGCTTCACCTTACTTCGTTAAAATCAAGTTCGCCCTACAATACATGAAACAGATGAATCAACATATACAAACGGCAAAAGAATTGTTTTTTAATTAAAATATAATCACTAAACTCATTTCAAGTATAAAAAATTGTGTAAACCAGCAAATATTCAAATAAAAAAGTTTAAATCCAAACAAAAAGTATATTAAACATAAAATTACATAACAAAATTCAAAACAACATCAATAATATGTGGCCTCAGTTTTATTCAAAAAAAATTATTCTAAAGATTCGTCCATTCATTTACAAATTACATCTAAAAGTAGATTAAATTTTTCTTGAGTTTGTAGATATTTGGTGGAAGTGGTGAACTTACATCCAGCAGTCTTATAAGTCAATGGTTAATTAATTTATGAGACACACAATTTTGTGTAGCTTCTAGAATAATAAAATCGTTCCTTAAAGTAGTTTAGAATATAATGTCGTTCCTTTTGAGGGTGCATCTATAAGTGAAGATGCAATTTGCACTTTATTTATTGCTTAATTAATTACTACAATGTTAGAGTCTTTGGACCCACAAAAATGAATGCTACGTTGTTTGATGCAGAGAATGGAATCCATAGCATTTTGGTTGCTTGATGAAGAAGAGAAAAATATTTGGAAGTTTTTTTAATCTCTACTTTTCCACTATCTTGATGTAAAAGTAATTGATTGTGTGGTTGGGTATTAATGTCACATGATTGGTGTACCAATTTGTCTTTCTCAGGATTTAGAATCCACACTTCCCTTTTTCCGATCTCATGAAAGCAACTTCATTAACAATCTGGTTTTCTTATAACCTTTCTTTCTCACTACTTTTTTCACTTCAACAGACACATATATAACGTTGTCTTTCATTTGTTTGTTTTGTTTTCTGTGTCTGAAATTATGATAGATGAATGCATGAACATGTTATTAGGGTTACTAGCAGGTAAGGAGTTAATTATTTATTCATTTTCCACTTTGTACATTGCTTTTGTTGTCCTCGTCATTTGTGTCATTTCATAGCAAAATTTCAGCCAATGCAATTATGCTTTTGTTAGGTTAAACTAAACTTCTATCGGCTTATACTTTAATTAATTTAATCAAAATGAGATAAATCGATTAATATATCAAGAAAATTATTAAATAGCAATTAATTTTAAAAGTTTATATCAATTAAGTTATATACCTTTTATAAACTAAAAATTATACTTAAAATAGTTTTATTGTAAATAAAAAATTATAATTAATTTATAAATTAGATTTTAAATTGGTTTCTAAAATTATCAAAGTTTTAATTATTTATTATTATTAATTTTTAATTTTTTTTTTTAATTTTAAATTAGAGGCTAATTTAAATATTAATTTCTTGATAACTTAAATTTCTTTTACGAACATTTGATACTATCGGGAGACATTGGTAAAAAGAATTCTAAAGCCACATAATATTGACGAGAAGTGGATTTCTATTTTTCAAATTCATCAAAAAAATTCACTAATCATCACATTATACTTAAAATAATTAATTCTATGAGTCGAGATCAAAAGCTTACTTGATAATTAAGCACAGAAAGATTTTGAAGATGAACATCCATATTTTAATATATAAATGTTAATATAATCCATATTAATATGATACATATTTTTATTTATTAAAAGGTTAGTTGATAATTGTTAAGATGAAAATATTAATATAATACATACTTTTATTTATTATTTTCTTAATTTAATATTTTCCAACAAATTATTTGTATTTTATCATTTAATTATTGTGATTTATAAATTACTATCTTACATTTTGTTATAATATTTTATTATATTTTAACCGATTTATTAAATATCTAACAAAGTGATCACCATGAAAAAATACGTTTAAAAAATAAAATAATATCACTTAAAAATTGTAATAAACTATATTTTTTATTTTATTTTCGTGACATCAGTTGTTTCATATTTAGTATATCAGTAAAACATGAAAATTTAGAAATATCACAGTAAAGTGAAAAACAAAAACAGTTTAAAATAAAATTTATAAAATGATAATATATGTCATTAAATGATCCTCATTGGTTTGCGAAGTTTTGTACTAATATTTCACAAAGTTTTGTTTTGTACTAATATTTCACAGAGTTTTCATCATTATTAGTTAATCAGTATTTAATATATTAATTAAATAATACATAAATGCTTTTAATTATTAGCTTCTCAATCAGTGTCATGATTAACATTTTCCAATAACCTATTAAATATAAACGGATTGTTTCTTTCTAAACTAATATTGTCCTAACTGTAACATAGTCAAAATAAATAAACTCACAGAAAATAAAAACAATGCACGAAATAATCGAACAAAGTAAAATTTACCAAGTTGTGTGTTTATATGTACCGACAACGAAACTTGTGATCTGATAAACAAATCCAAGACAACCTCATCTAATCTAAGCCCCGAAACTACATTGCAATTTCACATTTTTTGTTGGTTACTTTCTCTCTCTCTCTCTCTCTCCCTCTCTTTCTTCTGTCTGAACTCTGAAACTAGACCTTATTGTTTCTTCTCTAGCGTCTTAACTGTTTCTGGGCATCAAAGTTTCTCTCTTTTTGCCAATATGGTAACTGCAAATGAGAGGGTCGTCGCTGTGATCATGGTTGGAGGACCCACTAAAGGTATTCCCTTCCATTCCATTTCATTCATTCACACCACAATTTTTATTCACTCAATGCCACTTCACCATTTCACTATTCCCTGATTTCAATTTCTCTTGTTAGTTTCTTAAGTTGAGACCACGCACATTGGTTTTTCAAGTTGTATTAAATGTTTGCTTGCCCAAGCTATCACAAATTAATTTTGAAGTTGAGTGATTTGTTTTTGCTGTTTTCGCCATAAAAGCAAGTTAGTAATTCAGTTAAAAGTTTTGATCCAACCCAGAAAGCTGCGGGAAATTGTTTCAACTTTCTGGACCTTGAATCAATTCCTTGATGTGGAACTGAACTTGTGAAGATTTACTTAAAATCATGGTATAATGTGGTATTGGAGAATGATTCCATAGTTTTTGTTATGTTTGCATGTACAGGTACTAGATTTCGGCCATTGTCATTCAACGTGCCCAAGCCACTGTTTCCATTAGCAGGACAACCAATGGTTCATCATCCAATTTCTGCTTGTAAAAGGGTACATACCATAGACAATTGTGAAAATTTTAAACTAATAATAATCATAAATGATGTCTTATCTTGTATTTATGTATAATCTGCCAAGTACCTAACTGTTATTTTTGTCCCAGATTCCTAATTTGGCTCAGATTTATCTGATTGGTTTCTATGAAGAACGTGAATTTGCCTTATATGTATCTTCTATCTCAAATGAGCTTAAAGTCCCTGTTAGGTTTGTTGTCTTTTCTTTCTATTCATCTCTGGTAACCTTTAATTTTTTTCTTTTAAGACAAGATTGGTCTATTGTGTAATTTTTGCTGTAATATTAGATACTTGAAGGAAGACAGACCACATGGTTCGGCTGGTGGCCTTTACCACTTTAGAGATCTGATCATGGAAGATGATCCGGTTTTTATCTTTATCTATGACTTTGTCCATTCTTGATTTTATCTACTTGTTTTTGTGTTCAGAAAGTTTGCCTATTTCACTTATTTTAATGTTTAATACACTAGTGCTTGTGTTACACGTTTTAATAGTCTTGACCATGTTTTATGGCAGTCACATATCTTCTTGCTGAACTGTGATGTATGCTGCAGTTTTCCACTGCCACAAATGCTAGGTAATTTCTGTTCTGAAATACACTATTTTCTTCTACTTGCAACTGTTTGATGCTTTAGTTTCATTGCAGAATAGTAAATTTTAGCATCCTTGGTATATTTTAACTGTTATGTGGCTGTGACAACAATTAATTGTTGCTTTTTGGTTCACCTATGCCTACAGATGCTCACAAAAGATATGGTGGGATGGGAACAATACTAGTTGTAAAGGTTGGAGAATTCACACACACGCATACACTGTATTTTTATCATTATTTTTTGTTGATTAACATCTGATATTTTTCATTTCTTCCTCCTTTTGAAGGTTTCTGCAGAGTCAGCGAGCGAGTTTGGAGAACTAGTTGCTGATCCAACAACTAATGAACTTTTGCATTATACAGAGAAACCTGAAACTTTTGTATGTTCATCATGTGCTTATGCCTTGAACTGCTGAAATAAAATTTGAAAATTTTCCTCTCCTCCACACTTTTGTTTACTTTCTTACATTACCACCTTACTTGAATGCAGGTAAGTGATCGTATAAACTGTGGTGTGTACATATTTACACCAGATATCTTTACAGCCATAGAGGGTGTTTCTACTCAGCGCAAAGACAGAGGTCAGTGAAATATTTTAGGCTGAACCATATGGATTATTTTAGATAAAAAAGAAAAACTTCACCTTTAATATCAAAATGTAAAATTCTTCATTTTATTTTATTGTTCTGGCCATACAGAATTGGAGATACTGTAGTTTGTCCTCGTGTGTATTAACTAACTCATTTTACTTGCAGCTAACCTAAGACGCGTTTCCAGCTTTGAAGCAATGCAGCCAGACCCAAGGTTTGTACTTATGAAAGTTAAAAGATTTAACATCAGCTACAAAAATTCATGCAATGAGCTAAAACTTATATTGTGGTCAAGGATCCATGCAGTTTGCTTATTTAAGTATTTACTTTAGCAATCAGATATCATTCTTTTACTATTTTCTTGTTTTATACAATGTATGATACTCTTAACTTTTACATAAAATGAAGTTGTAACATTTACTGAAACTGACAAATAGTTGATGAATCGCTGATTAATAGTAATCAGTTTATTTGGTTATGCTCATCAGTTGTCACAGAACAAGGTATTTAACGCCCTAGTGAGGATTAGTCCCATAACTTGTGCTCTTACCAAAGAATGTTGTAAAAAAGTTATTAAAATGAGGCTTTTATAATTCTTGTTTGCATACCTGGGATACATGCTGCTTTTCCTGCATCTGAAGTTCTTATTTCAAAGCCAAAGTTACATTATGCAGAGTTTACAATTACTGTAACATCTGATTCTGAATAGTTCTTCTGCAGGACTCTTCCAGCGAATTATGTCAGATTGGATCAAGATATCCTCTCACCTCTTGCAGGGAAGAAGCAGTTATATATTTATGAAACCAATGACTTTTGGGAACAAATCAAAACTCCAGGGTAAGCCTGCATATTATGTTACACATTCTCGTCATTTCTTCCATGGCGATTACCATAAATGTTGACTTAATTCTTGCAGAATGTCCATAAAATGTTCTAGCTTGTATCTTGCACAATTTCGTCACACCTCTCCACATCTATTAGCAAATGGTAATGGTATTAAGAAAGCCAGCATCACTGGTGATGTTTATATTCACCCGTCAGCAAAAGTGCATCCATCTGCTAAGGTGAATATTCACCTGTTTTCCCTTGATACTTGATCAAAGGCTTTCAAAATCTTCTCAGTTTCTCTGTTTCAGCCTGATAGACATGATGGTTTTTAAATTTTCAACAGTTTAAGGATATTATGTTTCCTTCTGATGCATGATAGATGTAATTTGCCTATCAATATGTATTCATATTTCACTTTGTTGTTGGAAATTCCACATTGACTAGAGATAAGACAAGTTATAATATATAAGTAGGTGCAAACCTCACCTTACAAGTCAGTTTTGTAGGGTTGAATTAGACTTCAAATTCACTTAACATTTATTTACAAATTGTATAACTTTGCCCCTTTGGATTGGAGTCATGAACATAGACTTTTTATTCAATTCACATCATGTAGCGCTCACCCAAATGAAAAAAGAACAAGAGAAGATCTAGATGACATGAAGAAACAAACTGATATGGAAAATAACTTGTGTGAATTTTATTGAACAGATTGGTCCAAGTGTATCAATATCTGCAAATGCTCGTATTGGAGCTGGTGCAAGGTTAAAACATTGTATAATCCTTGATGATGTAGAGATCAAGGTAGGTGTACAGTTAATTGGTTTGAATTGCATAAGTGTTTTTGGAACTCAATGTTTTCATATTTCATCTTACAGGAAAATGCTGTTGTTAGTCATGCAATTGTTGGATGGAAATCCTCTATTGGACTATGGGCACGTGTCCAGGCAAGTTAAAAATTTCTTGCAACATATCTAAAAATCTCAAAATAATTGCTCAGAAACACTTATAATGATGCATTCACAATTTTTGAGTAAACATGTGATTTCATTCACAATTTGTTTGCTAAATTGAATACACTGAATCAGGCTAGTGGAGATTACAATGCAAAGCTTGGAGTAACTATACTTGGTACCTCTCTTAACTTTGTCTACATTTTGTCTCTTATTTTTCTACCCTATCTTTTGTTTATTTATTGCTATGTGAAGGTAAAGTTAAATTACGAACTGTGGAATTCTTGTTCCCTTGCTTTGACCAGGTGAATCTGTAACAGTTGAGGATGAGGTGGTGGTTTTCAATAGCATTGTTCTGCCACATAAGACCCTAAATGTGGGTGTTCAAGATGAGATTCTTTTATAGAACTTCTATGGCTCCCATTGCTCCCTTCTTTTTTCCCTTGTGGTTGTATTTGCAGTAACTTGTGCTTAATTTAATATCTATTTTGGAAACTGATCAGAACAGTGGATATACTCCATTTTGTCACAAAATTGCAATATATTCATTGTTGTATTCGCACACTTTAATGTTTGGTATTTTAATAAGAAGAATGATATTTTGACATGTAAAAGTTTTTTATACTCATTTGACACTACCATTGATTCATTTTCTCTTTTCTCTTTTCTATTTTTAACTCTGATATAATGTTAAAGGGCTTTAATCGTAATTCAATTTACAGAAATACTAATGTTTTGTCTTAGAGAATTGTATGAAAAGTGAGACCACCAATAGTAGTAAGAGTTATAGAGTATTCCGTTCTTTAAAAAGAAAAAAGAAAGAAAAGAAGAAGCTTCCATTTCAATAATATGATTAATATAAGTAGGTATACAATGGAAATAATTACTGGTAAAAAAATTTATGGTTAGGAACGGGATGTGTTGCTTCATTAGGTTTTGTACCTATAAAATGGATATAAAACCCCAGATAAGAATAAAACTTATTTGTTGTGATGAGTATTTTCTTATTTCTTGTGCTTCTTTTGGATTGTTTCGTTACAATGTGTCATTGTTGTGTTTTAACTAGAGATTTTAAAATAGGTTGGTGTGTTTAATTAGACTTGTCAAAAACAAATTAGGTTTATTTGTTGGGTTTATTCACTTAATAATTGCGTTAATATAATTTGGTTAATCTTGAGAACTAAAAAAATGTTGGTTTGGATGGATCACCTAAGATTGATGAATTAAATGGATTGACCTCCATAATTTAAAAATAAACTATTTTTTTAGAAATAATTTTTAAAAAATAATATTTTTTTAACTAATTATGATACTTTTAAATGATTATAAAATAAAATTCTTAAACAAAATATAAGGTTTAATTAATTGTTTATCAACATTATATATACTAAAAAATAGCAACAAGAAAAAACAACCGTATTATGTTAGATTCTTTTATCCATCAATATAAAACATTACAATATTGATCGGATAAATATCTAACAATTTTATCACTTTTATTATCTACTTTATCTTGTAATAAAAAATTTAAAAATATTTTTAGTTAATAAAAAATTATTAACACTAATTGTTTAGGGTGAGAATTAATTATTCTCTTGCATTGTGACCACCGCAATATTTGAAGAAAGAGAAGATATGTAAAAAAGATGAAGATTCGAAAAAGAAGAAAAATGCTAGGATTTAGTGTTCTTTCATAAACAAGGCAATCTTGTGATACATTCCATGTTTATTTTTGGATAACATTTTATTGAATTTACTGAGTTATACAGGTCAATCTTTACCTCCAAACTAATATTGTCCCATAGTGAACTTCAGTTTAGGTCAGTCTATCTTGACCCTCATTCAAAGTCAATCTTTTTCAACCTTTTGTATGTCTAACTCATTTCGACCTTCAACTTAGACCGATATATATTGACCTTCTGTTTGGATTGGCTCGTCTTGAGTTTCAGTCTGGGACAACTTGTCTCAACATTCGATCTGAACTGGTCCATCTTGACCTTCGAAACCATGACAACATGTATTAACCTTCAATTTGGGTTGGTCTCTCATGACTTTCAGCCTGGATCGGCTCATCTCGACCTTTGGTTAGAGCCAGCTTGTTTCTCTTATTCCTAAGTCGATATGTCTCAAACTTTGGTCACAAACGGTTTGTCACGACCTTCAGCCCGAGCCAACCCGTCTTGACATTTTGTCCAGGTTGAGTAGTCTCGACCTTTGATTTAGGCCAGTCTGTCTCGACCTTCGAATTGGAATGACTTATCTCAACCTTCAGCCTAGATTGACCTATCTTAACCTTCAATTAAGGTTAGTTTTTTTCAATCTTTGACTTGGGTCGAGCTGACTCAACTCTTGGCCTAGGTCGACATATCTCAACCTTTCACCATTTGCATGAGTTGGCCTATCTCGACTTTAGACCTGACATTCTTATCTCGGCCTTTAACCTAGCCAACTTTACACAACCTTCGTTTGTTCGGCTCGACTCGAACTTTAACTCAGACTGACTCAACTCTAACTTCAATTTGAGTCTACTCAAGTCGACCTTAAAACCAAGACAACTCAACTCGATTATTAACTCAGACCAAAGGTGGTACTTAGAAGTTAATCAAAGTATTATAGTGGGGTTAAACCCATTTTGGCTTTGATCATAACCTCATTTACACCGGGGAACTTTAGGGCTAGGGCTTTCTTTTTCCTACTCATTTGATGGTTGTATAAAAAGGGGCTTATTTAAGAATGAATTATCACTGGACATGAACTATGCCTCAATTGACACCTCTACCTCTAGGTATGGTTCAAGTACATTTCTTCGTACACCCCTTGTTTTCTTTCTTCACTCCCATAAAATGCAATATCCCCTTTTACCCTTGATTAAAAATATATTAAAAATCCTAAATCTAGGTATAATTCATATTTTCCCCCTTCTTTTTTCCCTCTCTACGTCTCCCTCCATTTATGTTAGCCATTGTGATCTCATGAGCGGAATGAGAGGAGAATCTCTCTCTAAAAGCCGCCAACCTCCTTTAGCCTATGCAGGCACTTGTTGACTCATCTTTGGCTACTTCCTCACCTCTTTCATCTTCTTCTTCTTCATCATCATCAACACCCATCACTAGTTTCTTCCATCTTCACAACGTTCGAGAATCTTCCATTTCTTCTACTCCTTGAATCCTCTTCTTCACTCCAACCAGCTTCGTCTTCCCCCACGTACCTTCAAGACTGGTAGTGACTCGTCTTCTGCAACCACTATGTTGTCTTACTTTTGAATCCAAAAATATCTTTTGGAATACTCAGTATAAAATAATATGCTTTCAATTTGGTGTTATAGAAAGTATTTTTTAGATCAAGAAGTAACTTCCGAAAGGAATTAAAAATTATTGATTTAATTAGTGATTTAATCATCTAATTTGTAATTTGTTAGGTTGGTTCATTTTTGTCCTCTTCTTAATTTTTGATTCAATTTGGTTCTCTAATTTCTTAAAAAAGTTCAATTTAATCTTTTTCATTAAGTTTATGTTAACGTTGATCGTTGACGTGTCAATTCGTGAAAATTTTAATTATTTAAATTTTTTTAATTTAAAAAAAATGTCATGTGTCAAATCATGGTCATGTCATGTTTCAATATATCATTGGTTGTTTTCAATTTAGTTCCATTATTTAAAATTTTTATTCAATTTAGTCTCTTTTCTTTATTTTTTAAAATGATTTAATTTTGTCCTTTTCAATTTGAGATCAAATTAGTAATTAAGCTTAATTACAATTTATATATTCATGTTAAAATATTTTTTTATTATTTACACATCAAATTATCCCCTAAATATTCATATTATCTTTTTCTTTTCTATTGTAATTTTTTACACTTGAAATTAGGTGGAATAATTTGATGTATAAATTTTAAAAAAATTATTTTAACATGTATAGATAAGTTGTAATTAAACTTAATAACTAATTTGCTCTGAAGTTAAAGATGACAAAATTTGATCATTTTAATAGACAAAGGACTAAATTGAACTTTTTAAAATAATGAAGATTAAATTGAATCCAAAAATAATAAAATGACCAAAATAAATTAAAATAACAAATTAAAAGACTAAATAATTAATTAAGCCAAAAATATATTCTGAGTTAAGTGTTTCTAAAGATATATTACGAATTTAGAAATACTTTTTGAAACTTTAAATTCAAAAGAAAATGAGGTACAGGGTTTAGGTTTCTACTATATTTCTAATGACATAGTTTGAGAATTACAGGTTTATGGGGTAGAAGAAAAAATAAGATGGTGCAGGAAGAAACCCCACTGATTCAATGTATTCAATTTATGTTGATGCATATCGTTCGGCTTGAGCTGCTACATCTATTTTGAATTTCAGCATGGATATTTTAATTTAAGTAAATAAGTGAAATACTAAAAAGAAAAGAGACTGGTAATTTACGTAGGTATATTTTAGTTTAAGTAAATGTGTAACAAAAGTGCAATTATTAAATTTAATAATTGAAAATATAAATTGATAGTTTATGTAAGCATATTCACTTATATATTATAGTTGATTAATAAACAACAAATGAAATAAAAGTTACAGACAATCTACAAGAATGGTTAATTGATCTTAAACAACATAACAGGCAACTGGGAAATCAACACGCAAACCTACATGCTAACAGATGAAAAACATGAATTCTTTAAAGGACATTTCTTTTTGAGAAAGCTGCAAAAAATTTAATAACTTTAAAAATTATTTAATACACGGGAATCATGGATTCCATTTTGAGAAAACTACAATAATTTGACTAACTTCAGTCATTTAATACATGGAGAACATGGATTCTTTAAATGATCATTCCAACTTGAGAAAGCTACACAATCTTTTACTACCTTCGGACATGTCAATTATAAAGTTGGCTTTTTCTCAGCGACTTCAGAGTACCATGATTTCCATGCATCCATGTAGTGAGAGAATAGGTCTCTCAAAGCTGCATCACAAGAAACACAAACATCAAATAAATTTAATTTTCAAAAATAAAATTGCTATTACGGTACATTGAAATGGAAAGCAGAAATCTGCCAATTGTTGTAACCCAATTCGATAATACTATAAAAATAAAAAATCAAAGACATTTATACTTTTACATCAAAACTTTAACTTATTTAATTGAATGGTCTCCTGGAACATCTTATGACTAGCTTCAATCACAACATAATGTAAAATTCTCAACCGGGCCATATTTCAACTCAACCTGAACATATTCAAATTTGATGATAGCTTGATGAGTATGTTAAACTTCACCTCGAACAAAGCATCTCAATATTTAGACTTGGTCAAGTCATATTCAATAAGAACTCAAGCATCACATTTTCAACTCAGTCTACACCAAGACATATGGTTCAATCTCAAGTCAAGATATTTTTAACTTGATCAAAGTTAAAATATCTTTAACGCGGTCTCTGCTAATGTATATTTCGGTTTTCTCATTTATGACATCTTCGACTCATTCCCTAAAAACAAGTTCATGGTTTGATACCAATTTAAAAATTAGTTTATAAGTTAAAATCAAACCGATTAAAAGAAATAATCATATTTGATCTTAAATTCAATCATTAATTGAATTGCATGAGATAGGGATAGGGATATGGATTAAATTTTTTATCCATGTACACATATTTAATGCGTACGACACATCTCCAAACTAAACAATAATGTTGTATTAGTTTGACAACTATGCAATCAATGGACTTTCCGTATAACATTAAAAAATGTAAATCATTTGGAATCTTATTGATAGTGTTAGTGGTAGGATATTAGAATCTTATTACAAGTTATAGGACTTCCTAAATTAAGCTTACGAGATTTTAATGTAGAGTTTACAAGGTCTCAGACTCTTCAACTACAAACCACCTCTGTAGTGTAATTTGTAGGCTTTGTCAATTTAATTGTTAGAAAGAAATGAACTAGACCAAATCAGTTGCATGCTAATTTTTCTTCCCTATAAAATACTAATTAGTAGGTATCTATCATACAAGGCGATAACATGGAATACAGGGTGAATCCTTGTGGAATTATGCTGTTCCTAATAATCAACCATCAAAACTATGAAGAAAACTAAAGAGATAATAAAAAGAACAGGAATGGCAATTCTTTATTGACAATACCTCAATACAATGCAAACCTTGCATAACAAACCTAATAATGTAAAAGTTAGGAAATAAAATAAACTATTTAAAATATAATATTTTAGTTCTATCCTACATAAATCTGATTTAATCATTGGGCACCCGACTTAATTATCCACACCCTTCCAAAAATGATACTTACTGCAACAAACTCATCCTACCCAATCTATCAATGCCCCTCTAAAATGATGTTCACGTCACTAACTGTGCCAAAAATCTCTCCTACCATCTCATCATTCTTCGCAGTCTGTAAATTTGCACTGGCTTTGGACCTACTATTCTAAACTTTCCATACTTTGGGTTCACAAAACAATTGGTTGATGAGAGCAGTATTCAGGTCCCTATCAGGATCTCAATGGTGGACCATCGAACAACCATAGTAATCGAACTCCTATCATTGCAGAACACCTGCCCTGCTCTTCCCTTTAAGTCTATTGGAACTGAGGCACCTACCTACTGGCAAGTTGCAAACATCTACCCACTGCATACCACACATGTTGACCCTCTAAAAAAAATTATAAATAGGGTTGCCTATAAGGTAAACGTGCAAACTGAAACAAATATTTAATTTTTTTCTTTCTTTTCCACAAAAAGGCTTATAATTAACACAGCCAATAAATGAACTTGTTAAATACAAATCATTCTAAATTTTCACCTACTAACTTGAATTTTGAAATCAAAGGGACAGAAAATATTTTAGATTTTTTTTCTTATAAACATAGTAAATATATAAAAATCAGTTTTCATTTCAGAGGATAAGCAGGGTACGGGTGCAATTATGATTTGTAAATCTCCAATATGGAAGTAGATTTACTTAACATTATGAGAAACTAGAGAACATGATTTCAGAAGAAACTAAATACTGTAGTCCAGGTGCAGTCTTTGTTTCGCATTAGCTAATAAAATTGCAACTTTACACTTAGAGTCCACTAATTTTTTTCCGTAACAAATGAAGGATAAATTAACATCTAATACAACTGTTCTCATGCAAACTATATACCAAACAAAATTCCATATCTATTAAGCAGGGGAGGATTACCTAGATACCTTGGTTTTGATACTGAGGACGATGAACCTGGGCGAGGCTGTCCCAGTCATGCACCTGATTCCCGCTATTATCTTCAGAGGTTCCGACTTTTGGCACATAAGCTGGAGCGAAAGGACCAAACTGATAGCCCTTTGAAGTCTGTTTTGCATCTTTTTCAAAGTTGCTTCTCTCCGGCTGTACTCTGTAACTCATATTTTCTTGTTGATTTTGCATTTTACAGGTGTGGCCATCCAAGAGAAAATCAGTTTTGCTCCTTTTAAAACTTGTGTTTGTGATGTCAGTTCCAAACTTTCTTTTCCCTGGCTCGTTGAAATTTGAATTGTGACCTAAGTCAACTGATTCACTCCATGCTTTCCCTCTCCAACCCAGCCATCTAAATGCTGGTTTTCTTGTATTTGTTGTATGGGTCTGCATCCATAGCAAACTCATCTTAAGATTACTGTAATTCATTGGAATACAGAAAGCTGCAGAGCCAATTTTAAATGGTGAAAAAGTAAAACACTCCTTCTCTAAGATTCTAAGAGGAAATTTAAAGTGAACCGAGGAGAATATCACCTTCTCGATTAGGTTCATGGAGGATAACACATTTGCAATATCATATAGGCGTCTGACTTTAGCTGAAAGGCCAGTATCATACAAGCAAAAACTGAGAAAGTTAAACTCTTCCTTTGTGAATTCATGATGAACAAGTATAAGGGTGCAAATGGAAGAGTTTACATCTTATGGCAAACAATTATGTAAGTGTTTGAGAAATAGTAATCAAATCGAGATTCAAATAACGAGTCGTCAAGCTATTTTTTTAAAGACTGAAATATTACTTTAATATATCATACAGATAACATATAGTTTTCAATGTAAAAATTTCAAATAAAAATAAATACAACAATTTAAGCAGAAAACTATAATTTTCATTTTTATTGTATTATATACATAATACAATATTATATACATAACCAAATAGAAACGAAAATAAATATTTATGAATAAAAATAAACAAATGAATCAAATTAGGTAAGACCCTCTAGAATCCTTTTATTTGGACTTGTTTAGTTTCAAATCTGTTTCTTCTAAAATCAAAGAAATCATACTTCTATATCTTAATTGAATTGCATGTAATGATCAATTAATTTATTTTTATCATATCCATTTATATTCATTTATAGACAATTTAGATATACATATATATGTAGATACGCATTTAAAATACTATTAACATTTTTTTCTGCAGAAATTTTTTAACTGGAAAGTCATATAAAATAACACTATTCGATATCTCTGAGTTTATGATAACCTTAGTTTAAAAGAATGGAAACAAAACGACTAAATAACTGTATGGATTACTTGCATTGAATGAATGAGTGGCAAATAAAGTAGTGAAATAACAAAATAAGATAAGTTTACAAGTGTTCTTTCAATTCCTGTTCATTTAAAAATTTAAACTGGCGTAACTTTTTAATATGTTCACGAACCTTGGAGAAAAATATAAATTGTTGAATCGTATCAACGATAATAACTTAAGAGATTCATTCATATTATGATACAATTAAATTGTATCAATTATTAATCTCAGATTCTTATAACTATAGAAAACTTATAAGATTAACTTATGATCTGTTCATGAACAGTCTTCGGCTTATTTTAATAAATTTTTCAAAACAACATATGAAAAGGACTTGCTATCCATATAAAAGAAAAATACTAGAACCATTCTCTAAGACGTGCATCTAAACCCACTCTTAACTATTAACTAAAACTTACTAAACATCACTAAATTTTATATCACTTTTTTCTAACAAGTGTCGTACATATGCTTGTAGTTCGAATAAAATTTAACCGATAATAGAATGTGTTAAGAAGTGCATTGATAGCCCTCCTACGGATAAAAATAGTTTATACATTAATACCTGTATTATAAGCACTTTGTTCTATGAGTGCTTAATTAAGATATTTTTACCTAGGCATACCAGAGTTTAGTATCACTTACTCCTCATTATTGATGTATTAGCATTTCCAAGCAACAGCTTTGCAGCTTCGTCAAGGGAGATCATTTCAATCTGAAAAGTATATTGTTAAAAATGTCAACATATATTAACACGTTATAAATTTAGAATATCCGAGAAACTTTCGATAAACTGGCGACACTGACACTAGAGCAGATAAAAAGCTTGACAAAATTCTGAGTAAGCAATGCCAGAGACTTTTCCCTTCTGTTTTCTGCAATGGCAAATACCACAACCGCCTTAAGTTTCATATTTCAAAGAAAATAAATACCAATAGCATATTATCTAAATTCACCAAACCACACCCGTTTAAAGTCCACACGATTATCATAAAGATTGAATGTATATTATAAACGGTAAAGCATCCTTGCCATCAACAAATAAAACAGCTGCCAAAATAACGTAGTCTTTTATATATGAATTACGTGTTTATTTGAAAGAATTTGATTGAAACTATCTTGGTTAAAATTAATATCAAAGTGATATGATTTATGCTTGGATTTTTTTTCATCCAAAAAACTGGTAACAAAATTCAATATAATTTTTTTTATCAAACACAAAAACTACTTAAATTTGATACAACTCAGAATTAATTTTAAACTCAATTAAATCCTTAATGTGAAACTAAACATGTAAACATGTACCTAAAATCACATTAACTGATTAACGTGATTCTGAAGAAATCAACATGAAACCAAACACGCACGATTCGACCGTGGAATCCATTTCTGTTCATAAAAATGAGGCAGCAGTACATTAAAAACTTTTGACAATTCTTTTTATGTGTAAGAGAAAAACCTTATTAATAACCAACAATAATGTTAAGAAATCTATGTCGAACGTCACAAAATAATCACCTATTTTCTCTGTTCAATACCTCTTCTGTTATTTTTCTTCAAAAAACACATTGAGCATTTCTACCCTGACAGTAAATATGATTGGTCACTTCTCAGCTTGCTGATCCACTATAGCTTTGGAAAAAGTGGATCGATCTCAGTCATTCTTCTGATTTCAATCTTTAACAGTTTTAATATATAAAGCGAGGGGAAAAGCTTGCATGAAAACCAGAAAGGTGGGATCACTAAGTGAACAGGGTACAATTCCTTATTATTATTAAACCTTGGAGCATCCACTTCCAGAGAGAACATGCCACAGACTTGTAATTTTTACACAATAAAATTCACAATCGCAAATAAATATTTATAACATTTATTGAAGTGAAATTTAAAAACCAACGCAGCCAACGATTTTTAAATCAGCGAAATATTCCGAAGCAAAAGAAAAAAAAAATACCATTCTTAGAGCATAGACCAAGAGCGGTGGAATCAGGAATTTCCTTGTCATTCTGACTTTCAGCATTGACATGGGGAGAAGTTTCCTCCTCATCCTCATCATCAGACACCTAAACCAGCAACAACAATTCAACACTAAATTAATCATTAACCGGCAAAAAACTACGAAATAAAATGGTAAAATCAAAAACCACAAAACGCAATTCTCTCACTTTCGCGCTGTCATTGGAGTCATCAAAAGACCCAGGATTCTCTTTCAAACCATCTTCCTACAAAAACCTAAAATAAACATCAAATCTAAAACGCCAATAGTCCAACACAGCGATTTAATTTCGGAAGAAAAACAACCTTAAGTTCTTGCAAAGCCTCGGGAATCGCAGAAAAGCCTTTCCAGGTATACTGATTCTTAGCTTTTCTGGTCAGCACCTGAAATATAAAAACCAAGAATTAAAAAAAATAAAAATAAAAATAAAAATAAAGCAAGAGCAAAACCCTGAAAGCGAACGAATACAAACCCCGACGCTCTCTAGGACGTTGACGATATCGTAGATCCGGCGTCTCTCAACACCTAGTCGCGATGCGGCGTCATCGAGACCAATTAAGCGAACGCCTTCTCTGTTGTACAGCCTGAGAAAACTGCAAGATGAAGAAGCGCGTGAGAAGTGAAGGATGAAAATGAATTGGATAGAAGCAATTGAGAGAGTGAGAAAAAGACTTGGTGCACAATAAGCCGAGTGATTTCTGCTTGCGGCTATAGGTGTGGTGGGTTGAGGAGGTAGACATGGAAGTGGAGGAGCATCGACCAGGGTGGATGGGTTAGGGTAGAGTGTGGAGAGAGAAGAAGAGGTGTTGGGACGGCGGGATAATAGTGTTTAAAAAGCGGGAATCAACCACAAGACCCCACATTGTTTTTTTCCTCCTTATATATGAATCCCAAGAACTAGAGGCTATTATATTTAACTATGTTTTAAATTTAAAACTTGTCTTGCTTTTTGTGTGATTAGGTTTCTGTACAACACAACCGCGTTGCGGTGTCAACAATCATGTCTAGCGGTCGAGATCTGAAATAAAATATAATTTACTTAAGATGTATTTTTATAATTTTCAAAAAGAATAACTTACAAATCAATTTTTTGAAAATTATAAATAATTTTAATGAAAAATTGCCTCTTAAACACAACGTTTCCTTTATTCTATTCATTATTTTCTATATAGAGTCAAGTAACATTTGGAGTTGATTATATTATTTTCATTATTCTATTATTACTTTTATATATTTGGCTTCTACTATTATTATCTTCTTCGTAATAATTACTACATTAATTATTAATTATATCATAGTTAATGTCATTAATTATATCATATTTATTATGTCATTAATATTTTAGTGTAGTAAAAACTGTTATAACTATTTTATTGTCATTATTTAATATTTTCATTCTTATTGTTATGGTAGAGATGGCAAATAAACTCGTCTCCGTGGATATTGTTCAAACTCGTTCCTTTCTTGACAGAAAATTCCTGCATTGACTGGGTATGGGTATAGAAAATCCCCGACTTTTTCATATGGGGGATAGGTATGGGGATGTACATATCTTTGCCATAATACTCGTCCCGGTTTAAATTATTAAAATATTTCCAATTAACTAAGTAACCATATATATATATATATATATATATATATATATATATATATATATATATATATATATATATTTTTTTATTTTTTTTTTTTTTTTTTTTT
>Ga0099822_1001911_pt1 | contig 25217 bp, 7 predicted proteins | sample CowpeawhiteBW_FD_76839 | JGI IMG/M metagenome (GOLD analysis project Ga0099822, IMG submission 76839) | Root nodule microbial communities of legume samples collected from California USA - Cow pea white BW | ecosystem: Host-associated > Plants > Roots > Nodule | place: USA: California | collected... | reverse complement strand
TTATATATATAGAAAAAATATAACACTTAAATTATTATTTTAAAAAAAATTTATATAAAAATAAAAAAAAAATCTCATTTTATATTTTTTATATATATATATATATATATATATATATATATTTTTTTTTTTTATTTATTTATTTATTTATTTATACATTTATTTATTTATCTATCTCTTTAGAATCTCTATCTCTCCAGACATAGTGGCAATTTTGTCAGGAACCGCAGCCATCCATAGTTTGAAGAGTACAACCTTGACCTTGCAAGGGCTTTCCTCCATCTGTAACAGGTTTACTGAGAGAGGTGCGTGTATAGTTAGTACCTTTTTTGATTTTTTGTTTGTTTGCAATTAATCCACGTTCTTGGGATTTTTCATTGTAGACTAAAACCTTGTGGATGATATGTAATTCTGTGTCTTTTTTATTTCCAAGTTTATGATTCGGGGATATCTATTCGTGAATTTTGGACTTCAGTTGAGTTACTTGTTTGATAATTGTGTTTATATAACATAGGTATATTTTTGTAACCTTCTCCTGTTGATGCAAAACATCTCAAATATAAATTACCATGTTGCAGATTTTGTTGTTGTTGTGAACTTGGCAATGGAAGTTTTGCTGCCAAAACTTCCTTCTTTCAAATTTCCAAGTCCCAGTCATTGCTGCTCGATCACTATGAGCTCATCAATTGTAAGATTTGGGTTGCGACGTGTATCGTCTCTCTCTGTTTTTGCATCAGCTGTCAACGAAGCAGTAGCTGAACCAGCTGTTGGCTCTCCATCTTTGGGGCACTCCACCCGCCCCCACTTTCCTATACTTCACCAGGTGTTTTTTTTATTGCATTTTATCCTCAAATTCGTTTTCCTTAGTGTAGCTGTGAAATGTTTTGGTTAATCCAGGTTTGAACTTTCAATTTGATTACTGTATTACAAATTTAATTCTTGAGGGATGGACAAGCTTAGACCCTCTTAAAAATAAGAAGAATATGTACTGCAGAGATTGAAATCTTGAGGACGAGTCTCAAACACTCATGGCATGTTTGGATTCTCATTTGAGATCCTCATTTTTGTGTGGAACCACAAAAGCAACAATGAGTTGCTTCAATTCGATGCCACAGAAGTCAAGGGTTTTTAGTTCATCTTCCCCTATTTTTGCTAATGTCTCAAGAAGTATTAGAGTGCAAGTCTAACAGTATCATCTATGCCTTGTTGTTTTCTGAGCAATATGTTGGCTTATTGGACAAAGTCTATTAGTTTTTCCCTAGTCAAAGTGAAGTCGAAATATCTAGTCTTGTCATAGTATTAAACTATGCCTCACTCGCAGTGAAATTGTTTGCCTTGTTTTCTCTGTGCAAACTAGCTCACAAATTTATTAATTGTATACTTGACATTTCCTATGTTGTTGTGACACATATTCTTAAAAAGTAGACTTTAAATTTAACTCGATTTCACAAAATCAATTTGTAAGAATAGTTTTCCAATGACTTGCATGTTATAATTTGATCATATCTTTAGTATCTCCAACACAACCCTCATGCGAATTTGTTAATTGTATACTTGACATTTCCTATGTTGTTGAGTCACATATTCTTAAAAGTAGACTTTAAATTTAACTCAATCTCACAAAATTAGCTTGTAAGACAAGTTTTTCAATGACTTATATATTATAATTTGATCGTATCTTTAGTCAATTTAGGATCCCAAGACACCCCTCATGCTGATGATTTGACATCTTGAACATGAGATTGAATATTTGCAGCTGGTTCAAGTAGCCCAATAGCGGTTTACCCAATAGGCTTAATAAATTTTACTGGCATAGATCTTGATAGCATCTTATTGTGTGTTACTGTATATCAACTAGTGGAAGTTTGAATATTCAAGAGGTTAGATTTTGCTGTTAGGTGTTGCTTATACTTTTTGCTTCAGTTATATACTTTTTGCTTATAAGGATTGCCTATACTGATTTCCACCTCAACTTACTATGTGGAGCGACCTAGAAAAAAAAAACTTTCAGTTATGCTTTTTAGGCCTCACAGTTCTACGTCCTCTTCTAAACTAATGTAAACATGTATAAGCAGCACCTAAAAACAAAACCTAACCTCATGAACATTAAAACATCCACTTATATACTATAATTTAGCTGTTTTTCCAGATGATGTGAGATCTCCAACACATACTATGAAAATTATGATACCTTACCTCACTCAACAGGAAGTAAATGGCTCAAAACTTGTTTACTTAGACAATGCAGCAACTTCTCAGAAGCCCACTGTTGTATTGAAGGCATTGCAAAACTATTATGAAGGTTACAATTCAAATGTGCATCGGGGCATACATTTCTTGAGGTACTTATTGTATAATATTTGCTACACATGAGCAATTTGAGGACACTTTATTTTAATTTCTTGCTTTACCGGGAGGTAAACAGACATACAATTTATTTGCGGTATGACTCAAATAACCTATTGCTTTATTGTATATAATTTTTATCGATGTAGTGCAAAGGCCACAGACGAGTATGAATCAGCCAGAAGGAAAGTTGCATCTTTTATAAATGCTTCTGATTCTAGAGAGATTGTGTTCACAAAAAATGCTTCTGAAGCTATCAATCTTGTTGCTTATTCTTGGGGGTTGGCAAATTTAAAACCAGAAGATGAGGTATTTCATTATAGATTTATATTTTTAAAATTCACTTATTTGTTCTACTAATTCTAAAATTATTTTATGCATTCTCTTAAAACTTGGAGAATATTAAGGTTTAATTGAATTTATCAAAAATAAATTTTTTGAAGTAGAAATTTTAATTGCAGGGTGAGACATTTGGGCTTCTTTTTTTAATCATTTAACCCTGTTGTTCTGTATTTAGCATAAGCATAATGATTTTTGTTCATGCCTCCATTGTGTCCAACTTGTGCACTTGTAAAATCTTTAGTTTTATATACTACTACAGATCATACTTACCGTTGCTGAGCATCACAGTGCGATTGTTCCTTGGCAAATAGTAGCTGAAAAAGTAGGGGCTGTTTTGAAATTTGTGGATTTAAACCAAGATGGAATTCCAGATATAAGCAAATTGAAAGATATGTTCTCACGGAAGACCAAAATAGTAGTCGCTCATCATGTTTCAAATGTGCTTGGTATGTTTCTAACCATGATGGTTCACGTTGATAATTCCAATTTACTTAATGATACCTTGATTTATGCTGTTGAAGATCAGGTGCCTCCAGGATTAACTTTGTAGTTTTTCAACATTGATGCTCATTGGTTCATTAGCTGATTTCTAAAGTCACTCACTGTTTCACAAAAAGGTCACTAGGTTTCAAAGGCATATATACTGGAACAATGAAAATTTGACTGCCTTGAATTTATACTGATCTCTGAGCTTAATTGAATTAATCTGGATCAAGGGGAACAAAATGAGGGGGTTTTAAAATATATGAAAGAAATAAAAATTTTCCAAGTAATTGGAGGATCCTAGACCCTCCTGATACAAACTGACCAATCTAATGCCACTCCCTGTACCTACCACTCCTCTTTAAATTCCGTCCTCCAAACTAGCAAACTCCAATTATTTATTCTGTTAGAATTCACAGGATTTTGATTCCCTTTTGTACACCCCTTCCTTCTGATATAAACATTCATAGTTGGAGGTTTGTTATTGATTCTGGTTTCAAATTGATGTGGTGGAGAGCTTATGCCTGAAGGTGAGGTTTCGTATTTCACATACATCTTACCTGAAACTTGTGTTCCTGCATAAGTCCCATCAGGTTTGGAAGAACAGTCCATCCCATTCTCACAGTGTGGACAAACTGGGTACTGATATTTATAGTTTTGAAAGCTAGATCAGACCTTATTGTACATCAAGAAAATCAGTGTCCCATGTCCAGTTCAAATAAACCACATGAATATTACTGAGACCTTTTTGTGACAACAAAACATTAGAACTTAGTGCATATATGAATTATCACAACAGTCCCCCAATTCACCACCCTTTGCCCTTTCAACCTGTATTTTTTTCGTATTTACAATAGAGTGTGTAGCTGAAATGAGTGAGATTTCATACATTTTGTACTCTGCTTTTATGTAGCTTCTGTCCTTCCTATTAGAGATATTGCACAATGGGCACATGATGTTGGAGCAAAAGTTCTTGTAGATGCTTGTCAGAGTGTTCCACACATGGTGGTTGATGTCCAGAGCCTTAATGTTGATTTTCTTGTTGCTTCTTCTCACAAGGTAGGATTGCTTACATGTTTTTGCACTGTAACTATACGAAATAGTAATAAGTTATCAAACATATGTTTCAGATGTGTGGGCCTACGGGAATTGGATTCTTATATGGTAAAATAGACCTCTTGTCTTCCATGCCTCCATTTTTAGGTGAGTTATTAGATGTGGTTTACTTATATCTTCCCATCAAATAGAAACAACCTACTAAAATGCAATAAAATAAAATAGGGTTGTTTGGTCTGAAAAAGCATTTTCTTTTTCATTTTTAATTATGAAAATGTCACATTGTTTTCGTATGCTTGTCTTTTTCAAATATTTGTATAAGAAACAATGAGAATTTTTTTGTTTGTTTCTTGTTTTCGTTTTTTCCTATTCAATCCTTTAAAAATAGAAAGGAAGTAAAACAATATTTTTATTGTAATTAAAAGTGAAAGAAGAAAATAAAAATAGAAAACCTTTTCTCAAACTAAACAGCCCTTAAAAGTTCCTGTTTTCTTTGGCTCCATGTTAATGAGATTAACTTTTGAAGTCATGTATTGCTGTTAATCTCTACCTTTAATTGGATTAGGTGGTGGTGAAATGATTTCTGATGTATATCTTGATCATTCAACTTATGCCGAACCTCCTTCCAGGTATGTGTACGTGTTTTTGGTTTGATCAAGGCTCGGCTTTTCTTAGTAGACAATGTACATCGGCTTGGGTAGGGATCTTGAGTTTGATTCCCAATATACTAAGAAATTATATGAGCATTAATGGTTGCACTACCTTTTATCATGTTTTTCTTATATTCTTTAAAAATAACTCGCCATTACAGTCCATCACTACCAGCTTTATTCCTAGGCTATTCTATCGACTGGCAAGTTCACTTGAAATGATTATATATCTTAAATTTTCTATGTATGCTTGGAGTGTCATGCAATACATTAGTAAAGGCAAGAGATGATATGTGTGGGATTAAAATTTGAAAATTGGAAACGGGTACAAGGGTGATATTCTCCTCTGTGCTTTCTGAGTCTATTCTTCATCTCAATCGCTTAGTTATTTTTTTTCACTTCCTCATTTAAATTTTTCTGCACTTGATGCTAGACTATTATCATTTGGTTTTGATTATTGATGTTTTGAAATTCATAAAATTCTGTGGACCTGGAAAATGATTGCATCAACCATTTAAGTGATTGTTATTAATAATAGTCAGGGGATGGAAACGGTTTTTGCTACATCGCCCCTAGCTGTTTTTCTCCTCCCTCCTATGATAGTTTCTCTATTGTTGCATACCAACAGTTTCATGTATCTTATTATTTGAGGCATTTTGAATGTCCTAGATTTGAGGCTGGAACACCAGCTATTGGGGAAGCAATTGGTTTAGGAGCAGCAATTGATTACTTATCTGGGATTGGTATGCAAACTATACATGATTATGAGGTGAGTTGAGATTCAATCTTATAACAAACACTATTATTATTCAATGATGCATAACTTCTGGAGTTTACTTTTTACGTACTCTCAGCGTAAAACTCTTTGACACCATATCCAATCTTGTGTTTATGCTTGACACCTCATTTAATGAGTTTGTGATATGGCACCAGAAGCATACCTCCTGTTGTTTACATCAAAGCTTAATCTCTTGTACTACTGATATGGATGACAAATCCAGAAATGCACTTTGTTAGAAAAAAATAAACACTACAGAAAGGATCTGCTTCTCCCTTCCACTCCTTTATCATGGCAGAAAGCTTTTATCTTATTTAGAAGAACTAGAGCTAAACCCCGATAACTACAATGAAACCATTGCAAAGTTTTAAGGGTCTGCCTCTCCCAATGCCCAAAAATACGAGTTGTCTCAGTAATGACCTGTCTCTCCTTCCCCTATCTAACCTATCTAACGTTTATTTGCAAACATGCCTTATTCAAACTATCTAGCCTACCAACTGATTCAATGCTGTATTATGTAACTAACTAATGGGTACCTAACCTAAACTTCTAATGGGATTTATCTAACAATTCTGCTTCCCCTAAACATTAACCTGTAGCAGCAGCAAACAAAGTTCTATGGGGGTAGGCATGATGCTCAAGCCAAATTCTCATCACTGCAACAACACCAAAATATCATCAAACCTTCTGCAAAATACAAAGTATAAATAATGTCTGTGCAACTGGACTGAGAATAACGAAATAGTATGCTAATGCTAAAATCATTACTTGATCTAGGTTTTCATTTCTTGTCATCCTAGTTTTTACTTCTTCAAATGCCTGTTTTCTTCATTATTGGAATTTTCATTATTTGATGCCTCACTCTTATTAGCATCATATTCAGAGTAATGCTGCCTTTGTCCTGCTATCCTTTAATATCATCAGAACAATCAAAATCACAAACTAAATTAATGATTTTCAACCTGGTATATCACTGAAATATTGTAATATGGTTGGGATCACCTATTACACAGCTAGCCTAACTTATTTCACCTGGAGCTAAACTTCCTTCAGTTTGTTGCATGATTGCAACCAGTGATGCTGATAGAAACTACTGGCAGTGCAAACATGTGACTTATAGGTCAACATTATTGTTTTCTTATCTATAAAATTTGTAATGGTTTTCTGTAGTAAGATAAATTATATTTGTATTCTGTGAACAATGACTAAGCATCAAATTTTCATAGGTGGAGCTTGGTAGTTATCTGTACGAAAGGCTTCTTTCAGTCCCAAATATTCGCATCTATGGGCCAGCACCTTCAGAAAATGTTCAACGAGCAGCTCTTTGTTCTTTCAATGTTGAGAATTTGCATCCCACTGATCTTGCAACATTTCTGGACCAACAGGTAAGAGCATAAATGACTATCCCCACATATGATTGATTATCTTGGTCTTGAGAAAGTTTATTCTATATAAACTAATTGTCATAAATCCTGAATTTGTGGAAGAAATTTAGTAGCTGTTGAAGTTGTTAGGTAATTAATTAATAGTGTATTATCATTTCAGCATGGAGTGGCTATCAGATCAGGTCACCATTGTGCCCAACCCCTCCATCGCTTCTTAGGAGTCAGCTCAAGTGCACGCGCTAGTCTCTACTTCTACAACACAAAGGAAGATGTGGACTATTTTATCCATGCCCTCAACGACACAGTCAACTTTTTCAACTCATTCAAGTAACCAGAATGTATTTTAATGTATATTAAATTTTGTTTATACGCCAATGAGAGGGTTGTCTTAGTTGGTAGGAAAGCTGCGTCAATGAAATGTTCTTGAATTTCATTCCTTCTATTGATGTCAATGGTAGGAACTAGGCATCCATTAATTGCAGTATTGAAACCTATCTACAGCTGAACTTTTATGCATAAAGAGAATGCCCATAAGCATTTTAATTTTTTCCTCTCTTCATGTTGGAAGTTGAATGTTTTATCCATTTTTACTTTTTGATGGAATAATATTATGTCTAGTGTGCTCATTTGTTTCAAATTTAAAAAAAATTGTGGAATTAATTTTAAACCATAGTTTGGAAGGGTCCATGTTTCAATGTGTGAATAATAGAAGGAAATATCAAAGACTTGTAACACGGAGACAATTCATGACATTCTGATAATAATTCTAAATAACAGACAAACTTTGATCTGCAGAATGTGAAGAACTTCTTGATTGTGCTTGTAAAAATGACACCTCTTGATTCCAAGGCCATAAATTTCTTGGTCATTTAAGTGTGAAAAAGGGTGTTGCTCTATTGATACTATATGGTGGTGGTGTTCCCTGGCTCAAACATAATTTATGCTTCCTATTATACTCAAATTTAGAATGAAATTTGAGGTTGATGGTTGCTGTAAAGATTTGTTATTTGTGGTAGCAAAAGATGTGGCGTCCATTTCTACTTGATGTTAGAATTCAAGTTAGAATAGTAGTCACAAATGTATTATTTGAAGGCGAGATTACCAGCAACTAAGAAGAGTTTTCTGCTTTCATGAGCCAATGCTGAACTGAGATGTTTGGTGTCCACAATCTGCTTAAACTTGAATTTTGTGGTATAATGAAGTGATACACGTTGCGCTGTATCCTAATAGCCATGAAATATGGTAAAGCATAATAAATAACAAGTAAAAAACACTATAGAAATCATAATAAATAGGGTTGTAACTTGCATAATTAGATTCATGACTAAGTAAATATGAAAATCAATTTCTGAAAACTTTGATGCGATTAAGTGTTAGTATTGATTGTGATTCTTCAGTCATTACGTTGCATAATTCCTTTTATTTATTGTTAAAGAAAAGGAAAATCGAGTCAGGCTTGATGTAATTAGAGCAAGCAATACAAGAAAGGATAACAATGGGACGAGTGTGTGTTTTTAGGATCACATTTTCATTTTTTTCATTTGACCCGTTTCTTTACTATATATTAATTAAATATATTTTTACTACAGTTAAAAATTTCATATCAATTACGAATTCGGCTATATTAAATCATATAAGTGGCGTATAATTCTTATCTGATTTAATGAAATTGAATTAAGTTTTTAATAAGAAAATAACTATGGTGATGTAATTCTGAAATCTACATCTTTAAAATGTAATAATTAACTTTAGCTATTGATGTCTCAACAATCAAAAAACTTGAGATTAGAATATTAATCATTCAAAATATATATATGGATGGATGGATGGGTCTTGGAGGAAGCTGTAGTGAAAAATGTAACAGTTGTAAAGGCTATATTCTCTAAATTTCAAAATGGTTTTAGAATAAAATCACAGTGAAGGTCTAACAAGGAATTTATGAGAATACTCATTTTGAACATGCAATTATGACTGATGTTAAATAATATAATAAATATATTATAGGAAGAATTTTGTTGTTTTATTTTATTTATATATTATATATATAATAAAGTGTCACATGATATAAAATATAAAATATTATTTTTTTAAATTTAAATAATAAGTAAATTGAAAACTGAAATATATGTTAAAAATTAATTTAAATGAAAAAAATATTAAGTAAATATTTTTAAAACTTTCTTAAAAGTAGGGGTGACCATGGATTGAATTTTTAATGATCCAATCCACATCCATTTTGGATCCAGATAATTGGATTATATTTTCGATCCAAATCCATTTAAAAAAAAAAATTAGATTTTTTAAAAATTCAGATCCAAAAATTTAGATCAAGTTTAAATCCAGATCTAGATATTTGGATCAAGTTCAAAATCCAAAATTCATTTTTCATAAAATAAATTCAAATTAAATTTTTTAAAACTTGTGTCTATAGGGTTGACACCATAGAATTTGACAGATTTTTTGTCAAGGCTAACGAGGCCAAATTTTAGCATGAGATGAACTTGGATGACTTTCGAACGAATTTCGGTCGGGGACGACATGACCAAATTTGGGCCAAGGTCGACTTGACAAAATTTCAGTCAAGATCGACTTGATTGGATTCGACTGAATTTCGATCAGGGCCGATTTTGCCTAATACGACCAAATTTTGGCCAGAGCCGACTTGGCCAAATATGCCCACATTTGGGCTAGGGCCTGATTAGTCAAGTTTCGGTCAGGGTTGACTCCACTAAATTCGTCGGTCGGGACCGACTTGACTGAACATGGCCAATTTTCGATCACAATCGACAAAGTTGAATATAGTCAAATTTCGTTCGGGACTTACTCGACCGAATACAGTTAAATTTGGGCTAGTGCCGACTCGACCAAATTTTGGTCATGACCAACTCGACTGAATTTGGCCAAATTTAAGTTAGGACCGACTCGCCTAAATATGACCAAATTTTGATCGCGACCGACTCTGCCGAATACGACCAAATTCAGACCAAGACCAACTCGGTCAAATTTTGGTTGAGGCCAACACTACCAAATTTTGACCGGAGCTGACTCGACTGAATTCGGTCGAATTTCGGTTGTGGCCGACTCAGTTGAATACGGCCAAATTTCGATCGTGACCGACTCATTTGAATACAGTCAAATTTCATCCTAGGCCGTCTCAGCCGAATACGACCAAATTTGGTCCAGGGCCAACTCAGCCAAATCTCAATTGTGGCCAACTCGATTGAATTCGACCGAATTTTGTCTGGAGCCAACTAGGCTAAATACAGCCAAATTTTGGTCGCGATTGTCTCAGTCGAATACGGTCAAATTTTGTCTAGGTTGACTCAGCCCAATGCAATCAAATTTGGGTCGGGGTGAACTCAACCGAATACTTCCAAATTTTGTCCAGGACCAGCTGGGCCAAATTTCGATCGGGACCGACTTGACAGAATTTGGCCCAATTCAGCCAAATTTTGTATAGGATCACACCAACTCAATCAAATATGACTAAATTTGGGCTAGTCCGTCCCAACCTTTAGCCTAACATAACAAAAAATATAAACTGAAAATTTGGATTGGATATTTTGGATTATCCATTTTGAAAATCTAGATTTAGAGTATGGATATACAATCCATAAAATATAAAATGTAGATCATATTGATATCCAAATCCAATAAAATGGATTGGATTTTTAATAAAATGAATATTAAATGGATTGGATCATAGCAAAAATGGATTAGATAATGAAAATTAAATTTTTTGCCCATCCTTAGTTTAACTTTTCAGATCATCCTCTGCTTCCTTCCGTTCATTTAAGAGTTCAATAAATATAAATTATTGTTGTTATCCTCATAATTTTTATTTTTATGTGTTAAATAAACATTAATTATTACTTTTACCCTCACATTTTTATTCTTTCACTTTTATATGTATTTAATCTTTTTTTATTAATATATTTTTTACAAAAGTTTAATTATAATTTGTTGGTACAAATTTATGGATAAATTAACAATTCTTTTATTAAACTTCTAAAATTTTCAATTAAATTGTAAAGTTTTAAGTTTATGAATATAAATTTCAAGGTTTAGTGTTTACGGATGTCTCACGTCTAACGTCGCACGTCTCACGTCTAACGTCGCACGTCTCACGTCTCTCATCTCACGTCTCTCACGTCCCATGTGCCACGTTCCACGTTTCATGTCCCACGTGTCACGTCCCACGTGTCACGTGTTATGTCTCAGTCTCAAATCCAACGTCCCATGTCCCATATCCCACGCTCCACATTTCACGTCCCACGTCCCACCAATCACGTCTTTTGACACAAATCTCACATTCATAAAGCATTTTAAATGAAAATAAATGAGTTTTTATTTTAGAAAAAACTATGGGTGTTCGAATCCACACTCACCCCATTCTATTGTTATCTCCAACAGCAAAAATATAATTGTTTTTTGCACCTTGATGTTTTTTTTTTAAACTTCCATAGAATGTTATAGAAGTTTGAAAAGTACATGCATTAGATGTTTAGATTGCATAGTTTGAAAATATATTCTAAATTACTGTATTATATTTTTTGAATTTGTAATACATTATAAATTATACAATTTATACATTTATTTCAGATTATATAATTTAGAATATATTTTTGGAATAAGATATGAAAATATACTATGGATTTCGAAATTATGCAATGTAAAAAATGTCATATACAAAAGTGTATTTTGAAGCTTGGAATCTCATAATTTATTCGTGCACCCTCATATATTTTAAATTAACCATTTTAGCCTTTCAATTTTTTACCATCATGGTTTTTTTAGGTTTTTTGTATTGTATAATTTGAAAGTCTTTTGGACTCAACGTTGTTAGGGACTGTATATTCTGGAAGATAAATTGTAACTTTCCATATAATCTAGAACAAGATATGTTTCTGTTTGCACAATTGAGGAAAAACATCCCATTAGAAGGATTTCTGATGCAAATTGAAATAATATTTTTCAAAATTATGAATTAAGGAATTTGACACTTTCATCTGGAATAACATTCCGTATTTAGAAGAATTCCTAAAATTCATAAACCATTTTTAAAAGACTTTAATCTGGAAATATAATTACGAATTCCAAATTTAACAATCTTGAACTAATTCTTTTAACTTCTAAATTGGTCAGCCAAAACGTTAGCTTTTCTTTTTCTTTTTTTCGAAGTCTCATTATTTTTTATTTGGAACAGTTCTAAAAGCTTAGAGTTTTTCAAGATTGATTGGAGGAGGCGCATCTTTTAAATTAGGGATTAATTATAATTATAGATTTAACGTTTATGCCAATATTTTGTTTAAGGTCGAATAAATAAATGCACTGGGCAATTAAGTTACATGCCACCATAAAAATTACTCAAAATGCTTAAAAATGAAGACTAGTTTATAATATTAGAAAGATGAAAGAAGTGTGGCTTATAGTTGGTAATGCTATAATGACCATATATATGTTACAGGTAAGTGAAAGTTTTATTATTTTCTTACAATTTTGGATGAGAAAAACATGATAAAGAGTGTACAAGAACCGATTGTTTGTTTGAAGAAAAATGACCTTGCCCAGAAAGAAACTTCGTTTCTTTCTTTCTCCATGGATGACCTTATCGTCCGTCCCTTTGTCTTTTCTTTCCAATCATAATACCATATTTTCTAGAGATAAGCATGAATTTGAGTAACGTGGACAGTTCATCAAAAAAGAAAAAAAACCTGAAATTTTGAAAAGTGCAACAAATTTTCCTCTTAAGTAACTCTCTAAATGTTCATCAAAGGTATTTAAATGGTCATCTTATTCCCTTCCTAGTGATTCTTCACTGAAAAAAGAGGATACTAGGGAAAAACTTCGGCAACCATGGAAGGCGATTGGGAATTAGAATTTGATTTCTTTAAATAGTGGTTATTTTGAATTTCTTTTGCCTCCAAAGACGATCTCAATTAGCTTTTTTTTTTTCTTTTCTATTAACGTTTTGCAGCATTTCTCATGTTCAAAGTTGGTATTTGCTTTCTGCAGTCTAATTACTAACTACATCCTCATAATCTTTAAAATGGCTCGTCTATCATCATGGTGACTTTTGGAATACCTGGTCCAAAAATCTTCTGGAACAACCTTTTCTAAATTTCTAAATGATTTCAAAACAAAATTTTTGTAACATGATTTTCAGAATAGATGGAATGTTTTCCAAAGGGAACTTTCCAAAACAAGACTTTCATATTAAGATTTTCAGACCAACAGCAATAACTGTAGTAGCGGCAACAACGGCAGCATAGTGCAACGAGTGAGAGTATTCTAGTCTTTGTATTATTAGTATAAAGTGCAGGTAGTAATCATAGGAAGCAAAAATCTCAAAGTTTGGGCAAAGTTTCAAATTTGCCACAGGAATATTGGAGACCGATCGCAAGGGATTTACCTTTTTTGTCTACTAGAATATGAAAGGTTACCACCATTTTTATAACATTGTCAGTTAGTTGGTTATGACAGTAGCAAATGTCGTAAGCTTCTTTCTAACGAAAGATGGTCCACTGAAAAGGATTTATCCCATTCAATAAAGTGGTCCGGGAGTTGGTTGGTATATTTGGTACTTCAATCTACTATTTTCTATATTATTGATGTTATATAGTTCACAGGAATCTTATTTGTTTTGAGAATGTCTTAATTTTGAATAATAGAAGCTGTCATCGTGTGTATGCGGTTGGCAAGGTTTCTTTTACTATGGATTCAAATATATAGGAATTTTGTGTGCTAAAATTTGTTTATTTGACACTTTTCCTAGTTCCGCACCTAGAGTTATTCCACTGACTTGGAAACCTCCTACATGTTCATAAATTAAATATATATTGATGGGACAACTAAAGATTCACCTGCTTTACCTACTTGTCGGGGAATTATTCAGGATCATTCTATTATTGTTGCTAGTTTCTTTCCTATTTTTCTTTATCAGCAAGTTGCTTTATACGCCAACACCATAGAAGTTAATAAACACAGTTGGATTCACTGTGGATAGAGAATGGCATAATTAGTTGATAATGAGTAATCCAATGTTAGCGGTTCAAGTTTTTTTCAAACTCACATTGTGCGGCAACTATCTTCAGATAAACTTTTAAAGTATGATGTTACTCCACAATGTAATTAGTGGAGAGATTTCATTCGCTATGAATTTTATAAAGTAGTTTTCATTTACCTTTTTATAACTTTGTTGTTAGCTAAATGGGTTTCGGTTAGTCCCCCACTATCTTGTATTTAAACGGGCTGTTCTATATTTCTTATGTCATTTTGGTATGTTGCAAATATTTGATGTAGCTTGAGATTGAGATCATAAGCTATATAGTGATCTTTTGCATACCCATCTTTCCATCAAAAAAATGTTATTAATTTTATGGTCATTCTCTAAAGACTACTCTTAGAGAAGAAGACCGAAATCTACTTGCAAATGTATTAAAGAACCAGTGATTTACAGAAAACAGTTGTGACAAGGGTGGGAACAGAGAATCTAATCAAGCAGTGGATCAAAACCCCTGATAAAAGAACGTCACCAACTAAACAGGTGTACAACTTACAAATATACATATACATATATAGATATATATATATATATATATATATATATATATATATATATAGAGAGAGAGAGAGAGAGAGAGAGAGAGAGAGACATACTTCCAAGAGTTGGGGGTAGTCAGAAGGATACAGTCTTTAACAAATGGGAACCTGTTCACAAATATATTTATGACCCTTCTTCGTCTACATATTTATGACCCTTCTTCGTCTACAAGGATAATAGAATCATTTCCAATTCCAAGGTCCATCAGAGATGAAGTGTCACTGTCAAGCATCAGAGGAAATGGAGAACCCTGCACAATGCGAAGACATGTAACTAAATCAAGAAAGAATATTTTTTCCCTGTGAAAAACCATACTCATCTTGCAAAACTTTCTTGAGATGATATAAACAAATATGACCATCTGCTATGTTATATAGTCTTTCATCTCCCTCCCTCATTCTCCACCATAAAGATGTCACAAAATGGTTTTCCAGAATATCAATTTGAAATTATTTCATTCAATCAGAGCAGAACACGATGATTTCTTAAGACTTTCTAGAAGCTGGAGCTTCTCAATTAGGAAAATTTTGAATCAGCTAATCAGACAATCATAATAACAAATAGAACATCTTAATCTTGATAAAAGCAAACCTCTTCTCGAAGATATAACTTTAGCTTCATGGACTTCAGCTTAAAAAAGCTTTCGCATAGAGATTTCAGCTTACCGACCTAAGAAAAGGTAATCAGAGGGGTTAGTCTTGAAATACTGAACATTACTAAGGCAGTGTTGATGCTTAACTGTAGTTGTTGCTGGAAGCTTCTTTGTCAACGGTGGCTTCTCACCCATGGATGCTCCAACACAATTCAGAGTGATAGCTGCATTAATCTCTATATCAAAATAAAGATATTTCAAATTCCAAAAAATAAGCAAATTTGCAAACTTAACATCCGTAGCCCATACACAATAACCCTGAGCTGATTGTTTGTGGAACAGTAGTTCCACTTGAAGGTCTTTCATCCTCAATTCCATGAATCTTCTTAAGCTCGTATAACCTGTAGCAAATTGCACCAGTATATTCACAAAACATAGTTCACCTGTATTAGAAATTAATTGATAATCCCGTCTAGATCCAGTTTCAATTAATATGTACAGTAACAGAACTCTGATAACACGTGTGCTGTACAAATTCAATTAAATTAAAAAGACCATTTAATTAAGCTTGGTAAAGCAGAAAACTTTCTACGGAACAATCTTAAAGGACTTTCGATGAGAACCAAGTGTATCTCACAACATCAGTGCGGTTCTAGTTAGACCCTTATAAGCTTCTAATATAATCAGGCTGAAGTTTTGTGGCTGTGTGAACTCGCAGTCCATTGTCTCTCCTGGTTGGGGCAATCTGCTCACATCCTCAAATATGTCTCCTTGCCTCCGAGCTTTTTTGGGTGCATTGGGGGGAATTGAACCCACCACCTCTCCCACCCTCCCTTCCAACTTTACAAGTCACCTTATAACTCCATTCAACATGATATCATTAACATTTGATTGTTTCCTAGTAAAAGCTAAAGTAAGCTCCGTATTAGAAACTAAAGAAAGGGAATAAATTTCTTTCCTTTTTTACTCCGTTGAGTGTTGACAATACTATCCAATTTAATAGTAATTGGTTTCCTTCACAGTAGCTTGAACATATCACCCAATTACTGGGAAGACATCCAATGAAGAAGGCATTGAGCTCTTTTTGTTACCAGACCAAATGAATTACCAGTTGGATAGTGAAAGCCATAGATTTCACAATCAAAAAGTAGACTCATGAAAAGATAAAACAAAAACGAAATAAACCCCAGTAAATGGGATTTAATCACCTCAATTTTTTGACAATGTTGAGCAATATTAAATATTAACGGTGAAGTAATTACTTGTTGTACACTATTAAATATTAATGCATGTAAGAAAGTCTTATTGGTTAAGTGCTTCCTAGTTGTGTACACTATTAAATGGCTTACATTCCATTTATAATAGTCATCATTTTAGTTAAAATAGAGGTATGAGGGTCGTAGCTTCTATCACATAATCAAAATATCTAATATGTTTGAAGAATTATATGCCAGATATTGTGTTCTCATTGTCTAATTTGTTCCCATTTCATTAAATCCCTATTATTTTAAAAAAAAACACTTAAGAAAAAAAAAAAAAAAAAAAAAAAACACCACTTTATGCCTATGTAACACGGATTCTGATACGGACACTGGGCACAAGACAGACATGGACACTTCAACACATGTAACCTCCAAAATGTAGGACACAGAAAGACACACACATATATATAAGATCATTATGAATTATTTAAACCGACAATCAAGATTTATGTATTCAAAATCATATATATTTGTGATCGTATAGGATTTATTTCTTATTTATATAATGATAATAGAAACTTATCTGTGATTTTTAGAAAATCATTGTATTTGTCCTTATTAACATAAAACCAACAATGTTTTTTGAATCGCACATCGCACACGTGAACAAGCCAAACGTAACATATTTGCTCTTTTAATCCCATCAGAACCTACAGCTACCGATTTCTGATAGCATTTTCATCAGTTTTCAATTGCCATCACAACATATACTAACATTAATGCTAAGGTTCCAGATATTGTCCGTGAATTTACCTGGGATGCTGTTTGATTTCTTCAGGACTAGTTTGCAACCTAGTGATAACAAGCCGAACATACCTGCATAAGAATTGTAAATAATATATAAGAATAGAAAGATGATATTGCTTCATATACCATACACTAATTGCATATAAAACTTTAATTGAACTCTCACCCCAAAAGATAACCATGGTTCAAAAGGTTCACTTATCTCATGTATAAAGATTGATAAAATAAAAAAGGGTCTAATGATCAGTCTTTAAAGAGGACTCTAACCACAAAAGGTATATGTATTTCAAAGCAATGAATGCTAAAAACAGATTAAATTATTTCTGCCACAACAACCTTGTTGTAACTTTTAACAATTATTTGGGTGACCCAATGAATAAAACATGTTTGAGTATTTGTGGCATACTTAAAAGCACTCAGCTTGAAAGGCCTTCTAGGTATAGACAGATAAAATGCATTATATAATAATACACAGAATTGATGACCATGAATGATGATTCAGACTTTCAATTGCCAAAAGGGTATACAACATAGAATTGAAAAAAATACCTAATCTCAGAGTCCTTCCTTTCACGAGGAGTTACCTGAAAGGTATAGCAGACATGAAACATTATGTTTGGTAAAAGAGTATATAAAAGAAGCAACTAAGCAACAGAGATATCTCCTGTCATACCTCACTCCCATTTAATATCTGAACATTTGCTAAACGAGCTACCAAAACAAATCTTGCAACCCCACCTCTTCTAGGATCAGTAATTGGGTTTTCAGAAAGCCTGATATCCTTCGTTGTTATTAAAGATAAGTAATTAGAATTGAAGCTAGTATTACAAAATTCAGTCTAAAATATAAACCAGTGAAAGAGAAAAATAAGGAGAAAATGTTCCCTTTGGTAATGAGGAAAGATAAGTTATAAGCAAGTCAATTACTTTCTCAAAGGAAGCTGGTAAAGGTAATGATGGACCAGCACACTTTATTTAGGCAACTGTAGCCACAAAATAATCTTGAATTGTATCCCAATTTACTATTTTCAAATGGATTATTTGATATAGGCCATAGTCCAATAAACTTCTCAGCAAGCAAGCACTAGTAAAACAAGAGACCGAAAAGAAAAATTGATCAAACTTCTTCAAAAGTTGAAACCAACTTTCCACCAAAACTTTTTGAAGAAGTTAACTTCCACAAAAGTTTAAATGCATAAGTTAATTCTAACTCACAAGAGTCTTATTAGGATCATATCAGGCTGCAGTCCTAGAGTCATCATTACAGATCAAAGCAATCATGGCATGCGTACTCAACAATTTATATTAAATATGTAAACCGGTTCAACACTTCACAGTATAAACCTTACCACCAAATTAGGAAACAAGTTTAACGAGTCAATGGAGGCCAGATCACCAATGTTGTTATTACCTGAAACATGATTTGAAAGCCTTCAACTGGTATCCACAATCTAGATTTCATTGGAATATGTAGAAAATGATATTTATCAAGAGGAAAATTATAATATTACCCAATAGAAGGCGGCATAAATTTTGAAAGGGTTTATAGCATGTAATTTCTGTTTCATACTGCTCATTATTAGCCGGATAAAAGAGAGAACTCAAACAATTCTTGTTTAAATAAAGCTTCTCCAAACTGAAAAAGATAACCAAGTATAAATAAATCAAATCAACAGACTTCAATAAATCTACCCAAAAGCAGAGGCACTGTTCTGAGGAAGAAATACAGGAACAAAGAGAAGAATACTTATGGCCAGTTCTAAGATAAAATCAGTATTTCCAGTGATACAGATACCCCCTGGGACTTCTAAACAATATTTCAAGCTAATTATATACTTCACCATTATGCTAACTGTTTTTTAGAAGTAGAAAATCAAGAGTCATGTGAATGAATCCGTGTCTTAAGTACACAGCAGAAGCTACTACTTATGATTAGAGTTATAAATATAATAGACAAGAGTTACACAATTATACAGCTTCTAACATCTTAATTACAATATTTCTCTATTTACACAATGTATCATAGTCACAATTTACAAGAATACTAACACCAACAACTCACAGTCAGTAGTTAACTGAAATTTTAATGTATTAACTAAATTGTTAACTGGTTAGATCAAGTCCTAAGTTATGATTTTAGGTATGATCAACACGGAAGTAAATGTTATTGAAGTTAGATGTGGTTAAAAGTTAAGATAGAATCATTTTCAAATGGTGTCAGGACTGTACTCTAGAAGTAAACAAAAACTGCCATTACCAACCATCTTAGCTGAGAAAGCTTCACGATTTCATTCCATTCATCTATACAGTTGTTTTCCAAATTCAACAGCCGCAGATAATCAAATCCCTGAACCATAGAGGATGACCCAGGCTGAACAGAAAAGGAAAATTAGAAGGCTTTAAAATGCTAGTAATTTATATTTACAAGTTGACCAGAAATTGAAGAGCAACATAAAATTAAACCTGAAAGGGAAAACCAAATACATACAAAAGGAATTATCTCCATACGAAAAAAAAAATGTACACCATATTTTAATGTCAAAACAGAAATAGTGTAGCACATCAAACTGGTCAGTCAGCCAGATAAGAGAAAAAAACATTTCAATGTGAAACAGCCATTAAGGGCTCAGAAATATTGAAATGTTTAGATTATATCCGCAACCCTATTCCTTAAATATGTCCAGCTTGCATTCTGAAGCAAACACTTGAGATCGTGAATCAAAACGGGAGAAGGAGGCCAGTTCTTCAGATGCCCCAAATTGAACATCGTAAATTCAGGCTCTGGGGTGCTTAAAAGAATGAAAGTTTCCAATGTTTGTTAATCTGTCCTCAAATTGGAGGAAGATTCTAAGTCTACAGCTTTAAGATACTTGGCAAGCATACTGAACGAAAGATAACATACCAGTATTCTGCTTATATTGTTTCCCATTATATGTAGCTCTTCAATTGTTGTTAACGATTGTCTAAGCAGCTCAACCTGCCCAGTTTAAACAGAAATATTTAGCAATTCCTATTTATACCATCAGGAAATCTTATTAAAGCAACATTAGAAAAGATATAGAAGGAACCTGTTCCCAATCTACGCCAGTATTATTTAGAACCAGAACTTGGATGATTTTCAGTATTGGAAGATTGGTTTTATAGGGTGACATTAAATTGTTGGATAAATTGATGGTCCTTAGAGCAGGCAACTGTTCACAAATTGTGCCAACATCCTGCAAATAGATCAATTGAAAAGAAAGTAAATGGCAAGTACCCTCAATCAATCACTGACAAAATGGTACACCAAATAAAAACTAAGTAAAAGGGGTCTCATACATGATCAGTGCATAGCTTTTTTAATAGAAAAGGGATAAAAAAGGGCAAGAACTATAGTTAAAAGGATATTCTACAAAACAATTCAGGAAACAAGATTAAACAAAAAATGAAATATACTGTTGTCCATTAGCCTTGCTATGTTGAAGTCCCACTAAGACCTTTTTGTCTCCACATTAACCTTCACTTCCCTTCCGCCTCCCTACATACGATCTAGACATCCTTTGTAACTAGAAAAAAGAAGAAAGAAATATAGCAAGGTCATCCAATCCCTTGACACATAAGAAATGGGAAATCACTTAAAACACTCCCATAGTTGACGGAAGACCAACTGAGTAAACCAATATAATATATTTAGTGTGGTGAAGTTGCCTTTAGGTAGAGAGAAGTTAGGGAGGTAGGTTATTGGCAGAGGAAGGGGTCCAACATATGTGCGAAGGAGGAACACAAGAAAGAAAGAGTGGGTGCAAGCTATGGGTGGAAGTTGAAGTTCGTAGGCAACATGACCTATACAATGAAGGATCTGGAAAGGCCCGTGAAGGTAGTTACTAAATTTGGAGGGTGGTTAATGGATTTCTGCCAGTATTTTTGGAGTCTGAATCAAACCCAATCACCAACGTCGTTGAAGGAATATTGTTGGAGATTTTCCCTTCCACCAAGGCCCAAGAGTGAGCACAAAGGGTCATAAACTGGATAGGAAAGTCTGGCAAACTTCACTGAAGAACTGCTGGGCGGTTCCAGCACTGGGAAGGTGGGGTGCTTCTGCTGCAGTGGACTTAAGGCAGTGCGTGGAGGCATGTATGGACGTTTCCGATGAAGAGACCGGCCGGTTGGCCTTTCGCTCAACAAGATGATCTAGATTCAATGATCACCAGAAAAAAACTGAGGAGTCGGTGGACGACAGCCACAGCGACAAACCCAAACAAGGTAAGGATAAGAAAAAGGAAAAAGAGAAAGTATATTTTTGAGAGCTTGAAAAGGTCTACCTTAGGTAGCCATTTTTATATACAGCAGGTATATGTGATACAATGACAATGAAAGAGTAAAAAACAAGTAATCCAAGGTACAAATATAGGTACCCAAAAAAGCTTTTGAATAAAGCTTACTTTAACCTATTCTGAACCTATTATGCTCAAATTAGTGTCACCATTGTACCAAAAACCAAATAAGATAAAACCAATTAATCCATTATCATACAAAAAGAAAACGTAGTAGAATGTAATAAATCCTAGTAGTCGTAAACAGATATTAAAATGTAGAGATATTCATAATACACACATTTAAACCAAAATGCAATTAGAATTAGAAAAACAGATTCAGTTTTCACAAAAAGAAAGCTTATTTCCTGCAATGTAATTGTACTTTTCTCTTCAAAAGTTCTATTAGGGAGCTAATAAAAAAAAGTATCATTTCTTCAAAATAAGTTGAACCAAAAACACAAATCATAGAAGTTCTTGGTAAGACTTGCATGATATGTTGAAAAGAAGTTAATAAGAAGCTGCAACAGTAGCAGGGATTGATTGCTAGACAAAACCTGGTTGCAGAACATACCTTCCACTCCGAAAGCAAGTTCCCAGTCAGGTCAAGTTCTTTTATATCTATCAACAAAAATAAAAGGCGGTTAAAAGGATCCTGAAGATATCAAAGAGAGAAAATTGCAACAGAACTCATTACTTATATTGAAATTGCAACAGGATAGAAAAAGATATCAAATAATCAAAGTTTCAAATTATAACTCCAGCTTGAAACAGCTTAACCAAAACTAGAACTTAAGGTACAAGGAACTAATTTATTGATACAGCAATTTTATCTCAAAATAAAACAAAATCATTGATATTACTAAGCTAATGTGTATCTTGATATTAGCAAAGAAATGGGAGCGTCCTAGAATAAAGCTTACTTGGCACTGTGTTATTAATGTGAGAAGGGGTTCCAGGGGAACTAATGCCCATGTATGACAATGATACACTGGTTAATTCCTCAAATCTTCTTAGCTTATCTTGAATTTGATCTTTACCCAAAAGTTGAACAGATACTCGCTGGTTGCTTGTTGAAAGGACATACATTTCATCTGCTCAAAAGGAAGAAAAATTACATTTTATTTTCCAGGTTTTGTCAGTGTGGGTGCATACAGAAAAAAAAAAAGTACAGAAGACAGACTAGAATGTAAAAAAAATATATATATATTTTAGAATGGATGGGGTAAATTTAAAAAAAAAAAATTGTGAACACCTTCTCAGTTCTTAACCTGAAAGAAAAAAAAAATTACTAACATAACACAAAATGGTCTCAAGGCTTCATATCAAATCAATTTCTAACAATCTGGAAATAGATATATCAATACGCTGGAAGATTTTAGAGTTCAAAATTCAAAATGAATAATTCCCCCTTCACCCCAACTGGAACCTCGAAGAATGAAGTACAGAAAACAGCTCAACTACAATAGAGTTGACTTCTTTTCTGTCATACCAAAATTTAAAATTAAACTATTTTCACCCTCACTCATGGACCCTAAATATAAATGTTTTAGCCACAAAATGAATTTAAGCCTGAGATACCCTCTTCATCTTTTGTAGAGTCACTTTTATATCGACTTTCAAGAGCTTCAAGCAATGAAATCCCTTGGTTCAGATTGTGGGGACGAACAAATGACCCTGATCTTTCTGATTTAGCATGGAAGTAGCGGACACCATTCATGGATCCATCATGTTTGCCTTCTCCGTTGTCCCAGTCAACTCCAACCCAAGTGTCTGAATAGCCTTCTACGGGTCCCACATACTTAACTGTACCAATTCGTCGAGGATCACCCAATGCATGTACTCGTTCACCCACCCAAAATTCATGTCTTGGCTCTAGGGAGTCCTGCATCTTTTGTTAAAGTTGGCTGAGAATTACCCTTAAGAAAACAAGTAAGCTATTAATCACAAATGCAATTTAACAAATCATAAGATGTATACTTGACACATATATCGTTGACACAACAAATGAGTTAATGCAGATATCCCTAATTGGTAGACACATTTGGTTTATTTTTTTTACCCTTCAATCAATATTTAACAGTACAAATATTATGCTTTAACTGCTCAGCGTCACATACACAGAATAACCTTTAATTTTTATCCCATTTTCTACAAATTAACGGCCAACTATTTTATCAATCTTCAACAATGAATTCTCTCCAAATGAAAATGGAGCTCGGTATGCGGTTCAGCATACACCCATTTAGGCGGCATCTGCATAAACCCAGTCAATAAACAACCTATCCATACGGTCCACGTATTAAACGAACCTTGATAATCAAGAATAGCACTCAAATCCCAAAAATCGACAGCCGCAGCCGCAAAATTTTACTTAGAAACAAAAGAAATATAATTCTAAAACGCATGTCCAATAAATCAAAATCAACTATTTCTCATCGTCGTTGTCCTGGTGGAGTATCTTTAACTGCATTACAAATTATATTTCAGTATATGATTCAAATACCTACAAACTTAAATTGGTCTAAGCTTCCACTACTGTAAGAAAGACTAATACGGATTAATTTCTACTCCATGAATCACAAAACAGCAGCAAAACATTTTTTCAGCACATAGGAAGATAATTTACCGATGAGAGAAAGATAAATTTCCAATAATGTAAAGCCACAGTCGCTGCGACTTGCCGGAGTTAGAATCGTGGTGGTTCCAGTAGGTCGTGCGTGAGGTCGCCGGGGTTGCAAGAGCTGGATTTGGCTACTAAGCCCACTTCTCCGATTTTGTCTTCCCCTCCACTTCTGTTTATCATAGGTTTTCTTACATTATTGTTAAAATAATAATTGAATTGAAATGTTAAGCCTTCTTTATGTATTTAAAATAAGGATTAAATATCTTATTGGTCCCTTGAATTTTGGAATTAGTCCATTTTCGAAACTTTATACCAATTTTGTCATTCATCTTTAGAAATGCATGGATTTAGTCCTTCTTACCAAATTTTATGAAGTTTATTTGACATTTTAAACGCATTTTGTGATAATATTTGAGTTAACATTGAAGTAAAAAAGTTTCAAACGGTGTAAATAATTCAAATACTATAATGAAATGCGCTTGAAACGTCAGATAAACTTAACAAAATTTTGTTAAAATGACTAAATTCATGCATTTTTAAAGATGAAGAACTAAATTGGTCAAAAGTTTTGATAAGGGACTAATTCCAAATTTCGTTGAAACTTGAGGGACCAAAAACATATTTAACCCTTAAAATAAATTAGTATTTAAGAATATTTAAAAACTTCAACCATTGATTAGAAGAGATAACTTTTTTTTTATGAAACATGGAATGTATATTTAAATGTTTATTTATCATTAAAGTTATATTGATGTTTTTGTTAAAATTTATATTTTTATTAAGGTTTAATTATGCCTTTGGTCCCCGTTTTGGAGTCAAAATCTCAAAATGATACCTAAATTTTTAAAAGTCTCAAAATGGTCCCCTTTTTTGTTGAAAGGTCTCACGTTTGCCCTTCCCGTTAAGTCAAGGTTGACGCCGTTAGAGGGAGTGCCACGTGTCATTTCCTCAATTTTTTGAATTTTTTTATTAATTTTTTTTGAATTTTTTTTTATTTTTAATTTTTTTTTTGAATTTTTTTAAAAAAATCAAAAAATTGCCACGTGTCAAGCTGTC
>Ga0099822_1001908_pt1 | contig 25223 bp, 20 predicted proteins | sample CowpeawhiteBW_FD_76839 | JGI IMG/M metagenome (GOLD analysis project Ga0099822, IMG submission 76839) | Root nodule microbial communities of legume samples collected from California USA - Cow pea white BW | ecosystem: Host-associated > Plants > Roots > Nodule | place: USA: California | collected... | reverse complement strand
ATATTCAAAGATATTTGGAGAGATATAAACTATTTGACAAATATAGTTGGTTAATAATTTATGATATAATTAAATTAATTAATTATTTAAAGATATCTGATAAATTATCACCAAATAATATTTGTATTAATTTTCTAAATAACCCATTTTCAATCTCGTAGTCCAATTTTGCAGAGACATCCAAAAATATCATTTTTGCAGTTAAACCCCTTTCATTTGACCAATCTTTGACCAAATTTGACTGTTTGACCATCTTTTGAATGCTTGACCAGATTTGACTTTGACTGTGCAATGATAGGATGACACCTGGCAGCTCCTCTCCCTCTCAAAAATTAGGGTTTCGTAGATGCAATGGAAGCTTGAGCTACTGCAATGGCGGTTACCGGTGCACGGTTACTTCCAGCGAGGGGTGCTGATGGATTTGTGGTGTGGACGACGAACGGTGCGCGTCACTGGTGCAATCTTCTTCTTCTTCCTCTCTGCATCTGGTTCGTTCTCACTTGCAGAGAAGATGATGGTGGCGCTATTGCGTTTCTGTTGGTGATGGTGGCGCTACTGCGTTTGCATCGTGCTAGCGACGTGAACGAAGGTTGAAGATGGTGCAGGTTCTGGCTTAGTAAACGCTGGAGTGGTAGGAGGGGTGTAACTTAGTAAACGTTGGAGTGCAGAACAAGTTTTTGGTGAGACCCATTTAGAAAGAGGGGAGTGTATAAGTAAAAATTGGGGGTGTATAAGTGATTTTTCCAGAACTTGCTATTTTTAGCTTTATTTAAAGGTGTTTTGTAATTTCAATCAATTTATTTTCCCACCTTTAAATAAGCTTAATCTTAACTTCAGCTGCATCAACAAACGTTAAATAAAATCACTTTTTAAGACATTTTTATCACACAAGTTCAAATAGCCTAATTATCAGAATTGTAATTAAATCACTCCATAAGCACACAAATTCAATTAAATACCCAGAATTAAAACACTGAATGGGGGAAAAAATACGCACTCATCATATTCTAATCGCCCATCATGTTCTTCCTTTTATTGTATCTCTTGCTACCATCATGTTCTTCCTTGACCCTAAACGCCCACTTGTTCTATGTCATGTATTTACTATAAAATCAAAGTATATAAATCAACTAACTAGGATTAATAACTGAAAAAAATAAAGAGCAAGTCAGTATTTAAAAGTCCAATTACTATATTTTGTTACTCTTTTCCGTGGCGAAGGCAAAGTGGGTCGAACTGCAATCGAATCGTGGCCACTTGGAAACCCTCTAGTTGTACTATGTAAGAACGTTGTCTTAACATCTAACTGTTCTAGTTGTAGATTCTCTACAAGCACAATGCTCAACACAAGTGTAATTGTATTCATTTTAACTATAAAAGAGAAAATTTCATTATAATCAATACCACCTTTCTATTGAATTTCTTTCACCCCTAACCTTGCATTGTATCTCTTCCTACCATAATGTTCTTCCTTGACCGTATAAACCCAATTGTTCTACAACGCCCTCGTTCTTGTTGGTAGGTTGAACCGCAATCCAATCGTTTCCACTTGGAAACCCTTTAGTTGTACTATGTAAGAATATTGTCTTAACATCTAACTATTCTAGTTGTAGATTCTCTACAACCATAATCATCAACACAAGTTTAATAGTATTCATTTTAACTATAGAAGAGAAAATTTCATTATAATCAATACCATTTTTCTTTTGAAATCCTTCCACCACTAACCTTGCATTGTATCTCTTGCTACCATCATGTTCTTCCTTGACCCTAAACACCCACTTGTTCTATGTCATGTATTTACTATAAAATCAAAGTATATAAATCAAATAACTAGGATTAGTAACTGAAAAAATATAGAGCAAGTCAGTATTAAAAAGAAATAAGAATAAAATAAGAAGAAATATTAAATAAAAAAAATCACCTCATAGGGGGTAATCTAGTTAAAAATCCAATTACTATATTTAGTTACTCTTTTTTGTGGCGAAGGTCAAGTGGGTCGAACAACAATCGATCGTGGCCACTTGAAACCCTCTAGTTGTACTATGTAAGAACGTTGTCTTAACATCTAACTTTTCTAGTTGCAGATTCTCTACAACCACAATGCTCAACACAAGTTTAAATGTATTCATTTTAACTATAAGAGAAAATTTCATTATAATCAATACCACTTTCCTTTTGAAATCCTTTCAGCACTAAACTTGCATTGTATCTCTTTCTACCATCATGTTCTTTCTTGACCCTAAACACCCGCTTGTTCTATCTCATGTATTTACTATAAAAACAAAGTATATAAATAAAATAACTAGGATTAGTAATTGAAAAAAATATAGAGCAAGTCAGTATGAAAAAGAAACAAGAACAAAATAAGAAGAAATATGAAATAAAAAAATGACGTCATAGGGGGTAATCTATTTAAAAGTCCAATTACTATATTTAGTTACTCTTTTCCGTGGCAAAGGCAAAGTGAATCGAACCGCAATCGAATAGTGGCCACTTGGAAACCCTCTAGTTGTACTATGTAAGAACGTTGTCTTAACATATAACTGTTCTAGTTGTAGATTCTCTATAAGCACAATGCTCAACACAAGTTTAATTGTTTTCATTTTAACTATAAAAGAGAAAATTTAATTATAATCAATACCACTTTTCTTTTGAAATACTTTCACCACTAACCTTGCATTATATCTTTTGCTACCATCATGTTCTTCCTTGACCCTAAATACCCATTTGTTCTACAACGCCCTCGTTCTTGTTGGTAGGTCAGTCAAACACCAACTTTTATTATTTTTAAGTGAGTACATCTCCTCTTGCATGTCTAACTCCCACTGAGTTGTATCATCCATTTCTAATGCCTTATGATAACACACAAGCTCTCTATCATCAGTCAACAATATGTAATTTACCGAAGGGGAGAATGTGGGAGGAAGCCCTACAACTTTGTTTGATATCCTCACTTTAACTACTAGAGTGACATGAGTGGTCTCCTTAACTGTCATGCCTCTTGGACTCCCACTTTTTCTTTCAAGATCGTCTTTTGTAATGTTCTCTAAAACTAATTTTCCTTCTCTATTGTCTTCTTTTTAGTTTAATTATTTGCCTCAAGTTTGTACTTGCACACTACATTTTCGTTGAATGTAACATCTCTGCTTCTAACGACCTTTCTATTTTGATCATCCCAAAATTGATATCCCATTATCATCTGCTCAATCCCAAAATTTTTTCTTTTGGATCAAGCTTGTCCCTGTCAGCATCTATAACACGAACATAAGAAACACAACCAAATAATTTCAAGTGAGAAAGACTTACATCCTTGCCTTGCCATTCCTCCTCAAGAATCTTGAATTCTAAGGGAATTGAGGGCCCTTTATTAATGAGGTATGTTGTTGTGCTCATTGTTTCGGCACATAATGTCTTTGGTAACGCTTCATGAATTCTCATACCCTTTGTCCTCTCATTCAAGGTCATATACATTCTTTTAGCAACACCATTATGCTAAGATGTCTTGGGAATAGTTTTAAGCATTCTAATTCCATTCCCAGCACAATAATCAAAAAATTCAAAACTACAATATTCACTTTGTAACAAACAACATCACTAATTGAATTTACTTCTTTTGGAGGTAATTCTACCATGTACAGGGTTCCTTTCTTCAAATCGCAAGCAACAATTAGATTTTCCTTCATCACCTTCCACTGATCGTCTCTGAATATGACTTTATATCCTTGAACATCCAACAAGCCCACAAAGATTAACATTCTCTTGAGTCTTGGAACATATTTGACATCTTTCAATGTGTAAACTATACTAGTAGAAGTTCTAAGATTTATATCTCTCATGCTTGTAATGTCTAAAGTTTCATCATCTACTAGATGAACTTTGCCAAAATTTCCAGTTCTAAAAATTTTCATCAAGTCCTTGCAAGGAGAATCATGGAATGATGCACCAGAATCCATGATCCTGGATTCATAGTTGCTCTCAACACAACAAATTAACATGTCATCAATATCTTCTTATGTTGCATTCATTGTGTTGTCATTCCTCTTTTCTTTATTAGTATCAGAAGTAGTATATTGGTTTCTAAAGTGGCCATTATGTTGAAAATTCTGACAAGTAATAATATCCTTACAAGTTTTGGACTATCCTCCCTTCTTAGACTTTGATCTGCCACACCCAGAACCTTGCCCTTTTTCAGGCCTTCTGCCTCTAATTTCAATGCTTAATAAGGAACCTGCTAATGGTTCGACGTTCCTCCTATGAACATCCTTACAAAGGATTAAATCCTTGATTCCTTGAAATGTTAATTTTGTAGTCCCAAATGTACTAGCTATTGTCATGATAGTTCCCGATTAACTACTAGTCAACGAAGATAGAAACAATTAGGCTTGTACTGCATCCTCAAATTTAATATCTACTAAAACCAATCTTGAAAGCAACAATAGGGCTTGTACTATCACCTTGTCGCATCTTTATATTAACTAACTAACGAATCAAGAATACCTTGTTTGATGTCGATGGTTTTCCGTACATGTTTCATAATGCCTTTATCAAACCATATCTCATCTTCTCATTGACAATATTGTAAGCAACATTCTTCGCCAATCATAATTAGAGGACGTCCAAAGCTTGTCGACCTAGCAACTCCTAATCTTCTAGAGACCTAGTTGTTTGTCTTTCCTCAGACAAAGGTTGGTATAACTTCTACTAATACAAATAATCCTCAATTTATATCTCCTAGAATCCAAAATCACTTTGGTCAGACTTGTCAGTCTTCACTTTCCTGTCTTTCGCCATTACTTTCTCTCGCGTGAAACCCTAAGCTGTTGATACCAGTTGTTGGGGATCGCAAACACACACACACGAGAAATTACAAGACGAAAAGAAAATAATAAGCACACAAAGGATTTACGTGGTTCAGTCAAAATGACCTACGTCCGTGACGGCTACATTATATGGTATATTTGATTGATAAATTAGGTTTATAATTACATGAGTATTTATAAAAATAGATCAAGTAAATGGGTCAGACACAATAAACCCTTTAGACTCCTCATAGTCAACATAGGACATCAACTATGATATTAAAATATGAAAATCTTCTAAAATTACATTGATCCATATGTAGTCAAGATTTATTAATACTTGCAATTCTAAAATTAGCGAAGTGTTAATATCTTGTAAGGTGAGTTTGGATTGGATGATAAATTTGATGAAGTGGAAATGAGTGGATTTGATAATAAATAGGGGGTGGGGGTGAGGTTGTTGGATTAAGGGAAGGATGGTGAGAAATGAAGGAAAATAAAAAGTTTATGAATGATGTGATTGGTTTAATTCATATAATAAATCATAAAATATAATTTTATTATCATTATTTCATAACTATAATTAATTTTTGTTACTATTTTAAATTTATTATTATTATTATTTATATTATATTATTTTTTATGTTTAAAATTATAAATATATTATTAACGTTTACTTCCTCGGAAATCTTTTCATCTCGAAAGAGAAAGTCTAACCCATTTTTTTTCATTTTCACATTTTATTAATTTTTTATTTATCATTTTTCAAGCTCTCTCTTTTATGTTTCCGTCTTCAAGTATCCACACCCGAATATTTGTTAACTTGATTTTTAGTGTCATTTTTCGAGTTAACCAAAAGCTAAATAATCTCCTAATGAAGTATAGGGAAATTGACTCAGGATTGAATTCAAGGAAATGATGTGTATCAAGTTTAGCTTGCGTAATTTAATCTTTCTTATAAAGAAAATAAAACTAAAAAGGGGGAAAATAAAATAATAACAAAAATAAATGCAAAATTATTTTCAATTGAAACACTAAAATGCATGAATGAAACTAAACTATGCTATGCATGATATGCAAGAGTGGTCTAGAATCTAATGGAGAGATAAAATGCACTTGAATTGGAATGAAGATGAACGTAAGTTGAAATGTATGCAAATGCAGACACTATGCAAATATGGATAAATGATGAATAATCTAATTGAAGGATGTGGTGCAGAGCATGGTGGGACCACTTAGACACCGAATTAAACCACTTTAGAAACCTCATTCAGAAAATGAACTACTTCCATCCATGTTCAAACATATGAGTTTATAATAAAATACAATGAAAATAGAGTTCAAAATCAGCTTTATGTAGAAAACGTTCATGGAATCAAGTGGTAGCAGCAGAATCAAAACATGACAACAACTAATTCTAACATGAATGAATGTAATTTTCTATATGAGAATGATGCAGAGTTGTAAATGCATAATGCTTAAGGAGTCTCCACTCATCATGGGTCATGAATACCACGCACTTCCTTGAATAAGGTTAAAGATTCAATCATAACATATGCCCAATTTAGATTATATATTTTTAGACCAAAAATCATATGGTAGTAGAGATTTGGATAGAAAACTGCAAAATGCCATTTCAAATGATTCCAAAGTACTGCAAAATTTTACAGCAATTCATGCAATGCAGATTTAGTGAAGTTGAATTGGCAGCAAAGTCAGATTTACATGATGCAAAATGCATGAAACCTGAAATGGAATCCAAAGGCAATGGTAAAATGAACTTGAAATGAAATGAGACATAACTAAATGAAGGATGAATGCATGTGAAGACCTGAGGCAAAATTTAGGGGCTATTAGAGACCATGAATCATGCTAAAACTGGATGCAAAAAGCTAAACTCAATGTAAACCTATAGTGTTGGATGTAAATTAGCGTAGTGAAAACATGAAATGAGATGCCTACACTATGCAGAACTTGTTTAAGCAGAAATAATTTAGAAAATTAAATTTGAGACAAGGAAGAGGACAAGTGCAAAATTATCAAACAACAATAGAATGGTAAACAGAAAACAATAAAGAAAACTTAACATGTTGTAGAATTGGAATAAGTTAAACTTAGACCAGTTGTAGTGACTGAACATGAATTAATCTACGCTCGGAAAGACATCCCGATAAATTGTGCCCACTTTGGGGTCACATGATTTCCAAGAGGAAACCTAATTGTGTGCAGATATTGAACCCAAGTTCAAATAATTGATTAAAGATTGCAAAACTAAAATGAAGAATGGAAAGCAGTAAAGAGAATTTAAACTACTGCAAAATTTATAGGCAGAAAACACAAAATGCATGTGAATCATAAACAAGCAAAAAGCACAAGGTAAAACTCAAACCTGGAAATTGAAATGGGAGTAGAATCACTATATTTTATTGCCAAAATTAGAAGAATCCATCAGAGCAGTAGTGTACTGAATTTAAAATGGTGAAAGGAAGTTTCCTTAGCATAATCCCAGCCACTTTGTGCTTGTGATTGACTAAGTGAAGCTAACTAACACATTGGAGAAAACCCCAATCTCTGAAGGTCGCTTTGTGCTCATCGGAGTAGGGGAAACTCCTTACAATCAACTCTCGCTCTCTCTCACAAAAAGAACACTCAAAGAACTCGAACCCTAGTCTCCAAGCATTTCTCTCTCGTGCACTGATAGGGCTCGCCTCTAGAAAACCTAATCCCCCCTATCAGAAAAGAAGAAAAAAAATCGAAAACACCTAACCTTCATCCTTGCTTCTTGAATCAGCTCACGATCTTGAACCATAAATTTTGAATCACCTTCATCTGCACAATCGCGCATCCGATTACAACATCAGGTTCTGCTCACACACTACAAAATGGAGTGCTAACAATATTCAATACAATTCTTCTGGAAGGTATAAGTAAATATTCTTTGGTGAATATTCTTTTATGTAAAGATTCACATGTGATTTTTATGATTATGTATATTTATGTTTGATGTGATTGGATTGTTTATGGGTTGTTAATTAAAATGTTTTATTTTATATAAATTTGTCTTATGTTGAAAATTTATTTCAACAACATACTTTTGAATATATTATGAGTTAAGATAATCTCTCATGAATATAGTGTGTACACGAACCCCCACCCCTAACTTACCCTAGTGTCGCACAGACACACAGCGAGCCCTTACCCTCTTTTCAAACATACAAAAATAGCAAGTCACCTCTTCTTTACATTGCCATCATTTTTGTTCCTTCCTCTTCCTTACCCATATATTCCATCTTTCTCACTTTCTAGGTAAACACTAGTATAGTTTGCGGATTTTGCATCGCATTATATGCTTCGGTTTTCATGAAATCGAAGCGTATAACGAAGTAATGGCATATTTGCAAATTTTTCCAACTTTTCTACCTCAGTTCACTTAATAACCAAGGGAGAACATTATTTTCAGCCTTGGTTTAGACATAATTGGTGCCAAATATCTTTATAGGCTTCAATTTTTCTATCCCAAAGCTGAAAAATTAGTTAATATTTCAAAAATGCCTTAGTGTGCGAATTTTGGCCTCGGGTGGCAGGGAAACCGGGGCAAAAAGTTCATTTCTGCGTTGGTTAAAAATTGAATCGAAGCCATAATGTTAATTAGGGTTCAAAAAATTGCAATTTATTGTTCTTTGTCTTTTTACTATCAACTCCTTCGCTCTCCATGTCGCCATTGTCGCGCCTGCTTTTACAATGCCAGCCAAGGTCGAAAGTTGCCACGTTGAATTGGGTTCTACGCTAGCCACGATCGCACTACTCCTTGCACGCAACCACTTTCGAGCATCGCCACCATCATGCCTCTTTCCACACGGCTAACAACCATCGAGCGTCAGCCATTCGAACAAGTGGAGCATTGGACATGCATACTCCCAGTTTGAGAGGATGATTCTTAATCAACTTCAAGAGTTAAACATGTCACAAAATGCACACAATGTCTACTACACTACAATGTTTCAAGAGTTGGATGATAAGATCCACAATATTCATGATCTCCTCTCCAATTTCCATAACAAAGAAAACCCCAAGAATGAGTGAAAGGGATGTCTCATAGGTCATGCATTGCATGTTAGTGCTACACTTGTGTGTTTGTCCGTCTACTGCCAATTTTTTAGTCTATTGATTATCATTTTCAATTGGTTGATTATATTAGTCTCAACTTCAATTTTCTATTTTCGTTTTTGTTTTTATGTTCCTATGTTTCTATCCATTATCAGATGATTTGATAGCTTGCTATGTTACTTCGTTAATGAAAATTTTACTTTTCATAAATGATATGTGCATTACTTTAATTTGATGAATCCAAAGAAGGAGAAAATGAGTAAAATTGAGGTAAATGAGTAAAAAATGGAAAACCTGGAATTAAGCACTAGCCATAACTAAATAATACTGTAAACTGGATCAAAAATCAGAAGTTAAATCACATTATTACTGATATGGGTAACATGTGCATATGTGATATGTATGCATGCTTGTGTGCTTTTTCTTGTATGTGTATTTGTATATTGGTATCTTGTATGCAAAAGCTCTTCAGGTTTCTCAATGGACCATAACTCATCAATTCAACTCGAGGATTTACATGTTAAACAATTGTTTTTATATTGGTTCACTCAATCACATAGCTACATCCAGTTTACTATGACAACCTGACCCTGGTTTCCACCATTATCAGAAGTTTTACAAAACTCACACCAAGATTACACTTTTGAACAATAGAAACACCAATATTTTTTACTCACACAAACAACTTAACCACACCATTGTAAGAAACACACTTACAAGCTTGGAATCACACTAGGAACACAACTAAAGCCACAAGAACTACAAAACTTGAAGGTTTTGTAGCTAACCAAACCCGAGTTCTTCAACCTCCAACTAAGCTAAAAGGCCTCCAAGATCAACCAAGATCTTCAAACAACCACTTGCAGCTATGTGATTCAGATAGAGACATTTTTCCATAGATGAATGATTATTTTATGTTCTTAAAAACACAAAATCCTACCTTAACTCTCTAAAAGACAGCTTATATAGTTTGGTCTTAGGTGAATTCAACAGGTTGATTTGTTTGTACGGTCGATTTAAAAACAATTCAACTGATTGAATACATTCATACCAGAAACTAAATACAACAAGCCTTTTAACCTGTTAAAACACATTTTAACATATTAAAAAGGACACACTAAGACTAAAGATAAGTCTAACCTATGTCATATACCTTACGAATAAAGTACAACATGTAAACATAGTATTCTTCATTTTATTTCAAGATTTAACACAATAGAAACATGATCACCAAATGGATTTTCATAAATTTTCATCAACCACATGTGATCTCATGCACTTTCCCTCATCTTGTTCACTTTAAAATCTCAAGAAAATCAAGTAAATTAATCTTTGTTGTATTTGCATATGTTTTTGTGTTATTTGGTAGTGTAATCTTATTAGAAATATTGATTGGAACGAATCTTGTGTAAGAAAGCATGTTGTTTGAGTGAGATTTGCAAATTTTGCATTTTGCATAATTTCCTAGTATTTTAGCTTATTATTTTCAAATTTTAATCTATTGATTCATAGTTTATAAGCAGATTAACCTACTGGTTTTATTTTTAATCAGTTGAAAGTGTATTGTTCTACAAGTTTTGCATTCTAATTTTGTAGTCTAATTAATTCGAAGAAAATGGGTTTTAAGATTTTGTGGTCTAATTGATTTAACCCCCTCCTTCTTGGATTAAACTACCATTTCATTACTAACGGTATCAAGGGTCTGCTAGAGTGAAGCATGCACAACTTCAAGCCTTCAGAAGAGATGATGTGAGAACAATGGAGATAAGCAACATGATGCGATTCCATGGCGAGAAGATGAAAGATGTCACCATGGTTGAAAATATTTTGCGATCCCTAACACCAATGCTTGATTATGTTGTGTGTGCAATTAAAGAGTCCAAAGATATTAATGCACTCTCCCTTGAAGGCTTGATTATGTTGATTATGTTGTGTTTTCAAAGTTGTTTGTTAGTACATAAGAAAAAGATGAATCAAAATTCCAATTGGACAGTAGAAGAGCGAGCTTTGAAGGCTTCTACCAACACTCATTCCACATGTAGAGGAAGTGGTAGAGGTAGAGGTAGATGAAGGGGCCAAGGTCGTGGCAAAGGCAACTATAGAGAAAATCAGCAGCAACAATAGGAATAAGAAAGAGGAAGATGGAACCATCACACAACTAACTACATGTCAACAAAAAAGTATAACATTGAAGGTTATAAATGCCACCGGTTTGGCCATTACAAGTTAGAGTGTAGGACCAAGAAGTTGTCAATATGAGTGGGGACAAGTTTGTCGTACTAAGACATAACTTGTAATAATCATGAGTGGGGACAAGTTAATATTCACTAACTTGGATGTGACTTATCATGATAAAGTAAAGCTTGGTGACAAATCCAAGATTCAAGATTCAAAGGCAATTCTAATTGCTGAAGCCACAAAGACAGCAAATCAAATGTTTCCTCTTTTTCTTCATGTCACTAACCACATATGTTTTTCAACAAGATTGAAGGATGTTGCTTGATTATGGAATTTTTGTTATGCACATTTGAATTTTGGTGGATTGAGAACACTCCAACAAAAAAATATGGTCACTAGTCTTCCAAAAATTTCATCTCCCTCTGAAATTTGTGAAGAATGTGTTGTAGGCAAACAACATCGCAGTCAATTTTTAAAAGGGAAATCATGGAGAACAAAACATGTTTTAAAGTTGTTGCATTCGGATCTGTGTTGTCCAAAAAAATTGTCTTCCAATGGAGGTAAAAACTATTTAATGACCTTTACTAATTATTTTTCTAAGAAGCCTTAGGTTTATTTCCTGTAGAATAAATTAAAAGCTTTCTCCATTTTTAAAAGAATTTTAAGTATATTGTGAAAATCATCGCATCCAATGAGAGATTACAATAGCATATTGATGAATGCATATTTTTTCCCTCATTTAATGTTTAATTCTAGGCATTTAATTGAATTTGTGTGCTTAAAGAGTGATTTAATTGACAATTTGAATAATTAGGCTATTTGAGCTTATGTGATAAAAATGTCTTAAAAAGTGATTTTTAGCCGAATAAATTATTTTTGGATATTTTAACATTTGTTGATGCAGCTGAAGTTAAGATTAAGCTCATTCAAGGTGGGAAAATAAATTGATTAAAGCTACAAAACACCTTTAAATAATGTTAAAATCAGCAAGTTCTGGAAAAATCACTTTTGTACCTCATACATTACTTATACACTCCCCTATTTCCAAATAGGATACATAAAACCTACTTCTACACCCCTACCTTTGTCTATTTTCACCCCTCTTTCAACTCACAAACTAAGAGGCACTCAGATCATGCCATGTGGCAATCCTCCACTTATTAAACTAACCAATAAGAGAATGACATGTGTCATGATCCAACAACTCAAAATTCAGCCAATGAAGTAGTGCCATGTCATCATCATCTTCTTTCCTCAAACCTTAGGCACCTTCATCCAACAGCAGCCCACCACCATCAATCATGGATGCCGACCACCACAACAGCGTTCAGCCACCACAATTCCATCTTCATCTCTATAGTGCAGTATCACTCCTCTCACGTTCACGAACAACGGTCATCATGGCACCATCGCACCTCAACTCACCTACGTCGTGAACAACCTTTGCGCATCGAACCAGATTCTGTAACATCCCGCTCGGATATTACAGATTTTAAATAATAAAATAAAAATGTAATAATAATACTTCATTCATTATAAATCATTTTCCCGAAATCGTAGGAATTTAAAACTTTATTACACCGATAAAACCAACTTAAATCCAATTTTTATAAACACAATACATTATCCAAATCAATCTCATTATAAAGGCAAGATCAATAATTCTAATGATTACAAGAAATCCTTAAAACTCATAAAAATGATGAAACGCTGCCACAAAGTTTCCCAACTAGCCCATGCTCCGGATCTACGCTCCACCAGAACCATCTGTAATGTCATCTGCTCCCGTGTACCGCGTACACGATCATCGCCAAACACACGCAGATAGGGTGAGCTAAAGGAATATAAACATATGCAACAATTTATATAACAAAACACACATTAAAGGAACTCCATCATTTGGTCTCATCACACATGGCCACAACCATGTAATTCATGCTCTACACCTTTGGTTGATAATCTCAAGCTATCGTTGTTGCCCAACCTACAAGACACCACTTGTAGAACACATGTGGGAACACTCACTATTCCGTGCCACATCTTAAAGAATGCTCGTGTTACCCTCCTTCCTGAGCCACAATTCCAGGAATACTCAAGCATCTGACCCTCGACATATCGCCCAAAGCCTCGTAGACCACGCATATCTAGAGCAAGAAAAACACAATATCTGCTTCATCAAAAAATTGCCTGGTGCTCCACACGAGTTGCCAGGTGCAAAAGACTTCCAGATCGTGTTGCGCCTCTGATGCTACTGTTTCTACAAGTATCACCTGGTGGGACAACCCTTATCGTTAAGCGCTACATGCTTCAATTCTCTACTGGTTTTGTTGCTATCACCTGGCGGTCAAACACCACCACTAGGCGCTACACCAATACTAGCGCAATATTGGTTTTTAAGCACCCAGAATAAAGTAAAAACAATCCATTCACATTTCTTATAAATATTCCCCCTTTAAAATCCATGCTAACATTCAATTCCAACTTATGAATAACGCATGCTCAAACAATTTAAGCACATGATCCTATGCACCAATGCAAATTAATATTGACACACATGCATTCATCAATAACCTATTATCCACATGTGACTAACCCAAAGGAACATTTAAATTGATAGAGACTTACCACATACCTAATCATTCTTCATTAGAAGTTAATTAAAATTATCAAGAGCTTATTCATGTATTTTAAAGACTCCAAAATCAGCAATGTTGAGTAATGTATATCTCTAGCGACTGAATTCCAAATCAAATCTCCACCATTCAAACTGGAGAACTACATGTTATGGACCACCTGTCAAAACTTCACCTAAATCGGACGGTTAACGAACCGGTATATGCATTTTTACGAAAATTGCACAAACTAGAACAAAATGGTGGCGCCTAGCGCCCAACAATCAGGAACCTTGCGGCAGACGGTACAAAGCCAGCGTCGGGCGGCTCCTACTCTGCGAAAATATGAAAAACAACGTTTTTCGTGAATCAAAGCACCACTTGCATTTTTGGTATGGCGCATGGCGGCCAATTAGGTATCGCCAGACAGTTTTTGTAGTTCCAAGAATCCAACAGCTCTTCCCTTGCGCCTACGAACCTCAACCAGCCCAACCATCCCGATTTTCTTCAATTTCGACTCAATACTTATCACTCAAAGATTTAGGATCACAATTCAACCAATAAGTTTGTAGTTCATTACGCAATTTGTTATACAATTTCTGAAGCACCCAATTCCTCCACCCTAACATTCATTCATACCCAATCTCATTTGATTCCCTTGCACTACCATGACTTTTCACAGTTAATCCCTTCCTTTTGGTCCAAAAGTTGTTAAAAAGCCTTTTCCACTAAACCAAAGCAACCCAGAACATGTAGAACCCAAAAAATTGAACCAAAACAAAAAAGCGTCGATTGACGGCCCAAAGCTCATCGCCAAGCGGTTCTCATCAGGAACCCAGGAAAATAGGCAAAAAGCCGCTAGGCAATTTCTGGAAATTTTCCAGAAATTCAGAACTCAAGATCTTTGGCAATCAGAAATAATGCATATTCATTTCATACAATAGCCATTAACCAATTACAAATGAAATTACGAGTTCAACACCTCTAACCTGACTTTTCTTGCTAAACTTGAAAGTTCTTATTTCCTTCTTTGATAAAAAATGGCTTCTCTTTAGTTCTCCCACTATTTAGCTCCAATCCAGCACTCAAACCTCACGTTTCACTCTTGATTATCTCTCCCTATTGTGCAGTACAATGGTAGAATCAACTAAACCCTCTTTCTTACCTCTAATGGACCTTTTAATTAGGACTTAATGGTGATTAATTAGCCAAAACGAAAAATGGGTTTAATGGTGATGGTAATTGCTATTCAAGGCCATTATTGAGTTGTTTTTCAGCCCCTTTTAGCTGCTCCATTGTCAGCTAGGGTTTTCTCTGCCCTTTCGTATTCATACTAAAACTATTTTTAGCAAAAAGAAAGTTTAAGGTGAGTCTACCAAGATCCGAACCCACCACCATGCCAATGTCCAAACCAATGCACAACCATTTAACCAACTCATGTTTCGTGATACTTCACCTAATTCTATAATTATGTTATCACTCCTCATGACGCAACACATTATTAAAGTAATAATAATAATTTAAATAACACATAAATGGCATACATGGGACTTGAACACAAGTCCTTTCATACAATAAAGTACTCTCAACATTTTGAGCTAGTACTTTTCCACATCATACATGTAAAAATTAAATGCCATAAAGGCTCCCACTAACCACATTTATTACTTAGTTATTTTTTTAATTAATTAAATTTCACTGGTCTTACAGATTCGCGCAGCCATGCCTGAAGACGAAGGCACTGTTGACATGATGAAGCAGCAACGTGAGTGCAACACCGCAACTTCCTCCTTTCTCTTTGTGGAGCTGTTCGGACAACCACCATCAACGCAGATCCGCACTACATGGAAGCCACGAAAATGTAGCAGCGGAAGTGCCTCCACGCACCACTAATCTGCGCGAACTTGCAACCATCGTTCGCAACACCACCATCGCACAACGTGTAGCTTCTTCCTTGCTGGAAAATGCATCAGACAAAGCCTGCACCTGCCTCAACATGGACCCACCTTCAAGCAGAGCGCCACCTACGGTAGTCTGAGCATTTCCATCACGACAGCAACCAGGTGGAGGCAGAAACCCTATTGATTGAGAAAGTATGGGCATGATTAGGATTAATAATATTTAATTGAGAAGTTACTTTGGTTAAATTTACTAAGATTAATCTACAAAGTTCTTGCTTTTGATTGAGAAGTTACTTTGGTTAAAAGTAAGGACACCAACAAATTAATTGAGAAGTTACATTGATTAATTTGAAGTCTTAAACAAGAAATCAATAACAATAATTTTTAGGAAACCAATGATGAATCCTATTTTGAAAGAGCAATGGAATCAACCTATTTTTCTTTACTATTGTTTCTATCTTATTTTATCTTTTTATCTTTGTATAGTTTAATAAGAACTAATTTGTTAAAAATCAATTCCGTGTTCGTTGGGAGACGACTTAAGGTTAACTTAACCCATACTAATTTTTTGGCTATTTTCTTAACAATACTGAAGTTGTTATAGATAAGTAGTATTGACTTTATCGCTTAACGAGAACATTATCACATATACACCACAATAGAATGGGGTATCAAAGAGGAAAAATATAACTATCCTTAACTTGGTGTGAAATTTGCAAACAAGAGGAAGAGTACGATAAGCTTTTGACGATAAGCAGTTAATTTGAGCATTTATGTGCTTAACAGAAGTCCAACTTTTTTTGTTAAAAACATGACAATGGAATAGGCTTAGAGTGGGAGACAACCATTTGTGGATCCCATATGAGAAAAGGAAGAAGCTTGATGACAAAGTTGAGAAATGTGTCTTTCTTGGTGTAAGTGTAGTATCAAAAGCATATACTTTATTTAATCTATTCTTGCGGAGAACAAATAAGAGATGTCAGACACGAGTATCACCTTATCTCAATCCGCAATCTCCCTAACAAGCTTTCTTCTGGTATGTATGCGCTATTTGCTGGCATCTCGGTTTAGATCGATTTGGACCCGAGAGGGGTTACATGCGGAAGAGACTCTAACGCTCAAGTCAGCTAAGGATTCTTAGAAAGTCAAATCTCATGATTACGGAATTAATGAATTCGTACCTTTAATTCATGGGGTCCATGCGTATTTATAGATTATTAATTATGTCTGGTTACGTCATGGGCTGGGCTTTTGACTGGACCGTAGCTGGGCTTGGGTCAAGCCCAGGTCCCACAGTTTTGGTTATTGACTGTCCTAGGATCCTGGTTGGTAATGTTTTAGGTTTCACAAGTTCCATAAACATTGTTCCAACAACCTTAGCATCTCCAAGTGCAGTTTAAACAACTACTCTTGAGACAGAGATTTCAACACCAACAAATGTTGGAATTACATATTCTACAGCTTAATCTAAACATCTTCAAAGAAGACTAGCATGGATGTCAAATTATAAGGTAACTAGGATTGACCAAACTAAAGATCCTATTACTCACTTTGCTTTATTTTTAGATTGTGACCCTACAACATTTGAGAGTTGCTGTCAAAGAAGAAAAGTGGCGAAAAGCAATGAATGATGAAATTGAAGCAATTCAAAGAAATGACACTTGAGAGCTGATTGATCTTCCTAAAGAACAAATAACCATTAGTGTAAAATGGGTCTTCAAAACAAAGCTTAAAGAAAATGGTGAAGTTGACAAGTATAAGGCATGCTTGGCGGCCAAAGGGTATAAGCAAGAATATGGGGTCGATTATACAAGAATTTTTTTTCTAATAGCAAGACATGACACAATCAGATTTGTTGTTGCATTGGTGTAACACCCTAGGCGAGTATTACTTGATAAAACAATTTTTATATAACTTTTCGAATTTAAATAACATATAAGGTTCCCAAGCGCGGGAAAAGTTTAAAACTTATATCGTAGGAAGTTCAAATACACTTCATCGGCCTTATTACAAATCCATAATTCAAAAACAAAACCATATAAAGGCTTATTACAAAATGTTTGTAAATAAGACATAAAGTAAATTCCCAAAGTCAGCCCCGCTCCGCCTCTAAGCATCAACGTCCTCACCTAGATTCTCATTTTCTCCCGTGAGACAAGTCACACGATCATCACCAAACACAAATAGAAAGGATGAGTTGAAATAAACAATATTACATAAATAATAAATAATGAGAATTAACACCTACCCAAAGTATCTTAGCCATTTCCTTATTCATAGACTCCTTTATTCCTTTCCACCCCAATCTCATAACCTATATGAGAAAGATTCACAAACAACTTTGGTCTTTAGGGATTATCATGCTTCCACGAACCTACTCTCTCATAGTCTAACTCTACGAACCTCCCCGCCCGTAGTCCAACGCTAGGAACCTCCCTACTCGTAGTCCAACATGCATGAACACTTGCTATGAACCTCCTCGTTCATATCAGCCTCGAATGTGAGCACGGAACATATGAACCTCCTCTCTCGTATCCCCACACAAGAGTATAAGGAATACAAACCTCCCCACCTACATCAATTACGTATTTCCAACTCCACTACGAACCTCCATGCTTGTAATTTAATCAAGCATATCCCAAACCAAAACAATAAGTCCATCTATGCAAAACCCTCAACAAAGAATCCCTACCCCAACATTATCGCTTGGCGCTGCCAGGTGATAAAGCCTTTTTTGTCGCCTAAAAGACTTAGTCAAATCCACTTTTCCCTTTTAAATGCAGTATAGGGAAAACCTTGGGAATCAATATGTGGACATGACTAAAGTTAAATGCAATATTTGTGCTTGAATTGTGGTGGAGAAATTTAATCCAAATCAACTCTTCAAAATATAAAACTCAAAATCATCAAATGCAAAAAATGCTAAGAACTATGCATGAATGCATGACATGTAAGGCACAAAATGGTAGGAAATGATAATTTAGCTAATCCTAAATGCTTAAAACATGTTTAATGATTAAAATTAGGCCTATGCAATGGTTAAATTGGTCCAAATTTGTCAAATTTGAAATCTGCCGAAAATCAAGAACATGTTCATGATCAAAGTGCATAGTAACCTCGGATTGGGATTTTTAATGATGCAATTTAAAATTTAATGATGTAGAATGATTAGAATTGATCTGAATTGCATTTACACCCAAAGTTCCCACTTTCATGAACCCTAATTCCCAAATTTTAGGGAAAACGAGCATTCAATCGATTGGACCAACTCTTGCAACGAAAATACAATTAAAAGTGCAGAAAGATTCGTCATGATACAATGAATGAAACCCCCAAAACAACTTGCACCAATAATTATTGAAATCACACAATCATAGAATTATGCAGAAACGCGAATGGATGCAATGCAGAACTTCGAACTTGGTGATTGATGGACGAAAATGTGAAATTGATGATTCAAATCGCTGAGGGAGCATCTAAGGATGATGAACGAAGCTCAAGAACAAATCAAAAAGCTTAAAGAACACAAAATTTAAATGGAACAATGTATCTTTCTTGAACGTGAACGAGAAAAATGCAGAAAATTGTGAATTGATGAAATGGTGATGGAATTTGGTGTGTGATGGTTCAAAATGTTTGGGAATCATCCCAGGAGTGTGCATGAATTTACAAAACTCAAAATGATTAAGAAATAAGTGAGAATTTAAGTGGAACAGTAATTATGGTGTGTGTGAATCGTGAAAATGGTACATAAATGGGATTTTCGTGATTTGATGATGGAAACTCAAAATTACACTTGGAAACAGTTAAAGAAACTTAAAAGTGATGTGTGTGAAGTGGTGGAATGAAAAGAAACTAGAAATCGTAGATTGGCTACTACCATTGGTCTTGAATCCAACTCATTCATCTTGTTTACTCCAAAACAATGATGTATAGAGGTGTTTTGGACACACCAATTCATAGGCCTGGTTTCATAACCTAGATTTGGTAAGGTAAGGGGATTTCAAGCTCAAAAAGTGGTAGTCAAGGTGATAGTTTAGTGGAAAATGATGATGAACATTATGAAATCATAGATCAAATGAAAAATACTAAAAATTTCATTCATTCAAGCTCAAATCCATATTACAATACCAAAAATGATTACAAGGAGTTACCCTAACTTTCATCTCACCGAGGCTTGAGCTATCCCAGCTTGCAAAGGCAAAAATGGAGTGAAAATAGGGAATTATTGCGGGAAATTAGGGTTTACTGCATGAGATGTTATGTTGTTGTCAAAAACCAGTCTCCATGGTCCAAAGAATGTGCATAAATTGTCTTAAAAGGTTCCTAGGTCGTGTCCCTATGCCACCTTACCAAATCTACCCTAAAACATACCCTACACTAAGTCATTTCTCAGCAATTGAACCCAAACTTCAATGTGTAGCCCCCTATCAGATTTTTGGCAATCCAAAGGCCCAAACAAGCCCCATTTAATGTCCTAAAGTGCTCCAAATAATTCGCTATTGATTTAGGGTCCAAATGACAAAAGTCAACTCTAAGGTCAAACATGCCACTTTTGTTCACTTCTTGCTTTTCCAAAATGCAACCCCCTCTAAGGCCTTTGGCAATCCCAAGGCCAAAACTAGTCATATTTAGTGTCCTAAAGTGCTCCAAATGGTTGGCTCTTGATTTGGGGTCCAAATGGCAAAAGTCAACTCTAAGGTCAAACATGCCACTTTTGCACACTTCATACTTTGCCACCAACTTCACCTTGCTACTATGTCAACTTCTAGGCCTTCAAATCTTCAATTAAGCCTTGTCTAAGGATAGAGGACTTGCACATTGATCAAAAGCTCAAGTGGAAGAATTAGGTTTACCTAAACACTACTTGCACAACTAAGCTAAAATGACCAAAAACATGAAAACTAAGGCTTTTGCTGAATTAGCCCTAAACCTCAAATTTTGGTGTTTGATCACTGCCAACAAGTGTAATTAGGCATTTATAATGATTCCACAAGGTTAAATCACTGAATTTGGAAGAGTTTCTAAAAGTCAACTCTAAAGTCAACTATGTCATGGTTCCAAGGCTAAATGAGAAAAATTTGACTCTTAACAATAGGTTTGACTAACCTAAGACCCTAGGGCTCAAACTATGATGCAAATACACTCAAATGATGTTTAAAAACACTATGAATTCAGCAAGTATAACAATGGCTCACAATCCCAATCAAGCAATAACCAATCAAGAATGGTAGCAATTCAGTTTCAACCTCACATATATGGTGTTTCACTCATGTGTTTGGATGGTTGACAATGAAACTTTCAAGCTTGCAAGAAAAGCACACTCCATGGATTTGAAATGATTCTAAATAGTCAAGATCAATTCGATTGCACTCTCCCCATCACTAGGTCTTTCCTTAGCTTGTAATGTGGTTAGGCTTAGGGTAGGATCCAAAAACCAGTTCATGGCTAGGGCTTGTGGTCATGAGCAAGACAATGTGATGTGTAAAATTGTAACACATCTCATAGAACCAATATGCCCTCATTTGTTTGCTCATGGTTTCAACCTCAGTTCACCCTTTTCCCTTCATTTTTTTTTCTTATTGGTTTAGCATAGGCCCTTTCTTTTTCATCATTCAACATTTCTCAACCAAGAAAACATGTTTCAACTTTCATTTTCACTTAACCATTGTGTTTTCATTCTTCTCTTTTTCAAAACAATTTCCTCACCCTCACACTTAGATTTCACAATGCACATTACCCCTCACATGCTCACAAGCCTAAGGTTACACATGGTTTTTCAGTCTCAGGGCTTGTAACATGGGTAATTCAATAAAGAAAGTTCAATTCATCCCAAAAAAATGTTGCAATGGTCAAATGAAAGGGGCAGTCAAATTTTGGCTAAGTGGTTAGAGAAAACTTGGCCTAGATCATACTTGGAACGTGCACAATAGTCAAGTTTACCAAAGAGAATCAAAGCAAATCCTAAGTGCAACTCTCATGCAAGGAAACACTCTTATTTCAAGGATTAAGGTTCAAAACCTCACTTGGGTCAAACCACTCAATTGAAATGGAGCTTCATGTACACACTCACTGAATTTAATCCACTCAAACAAGGTTCAAATACAAATCATGTCAAACTTGCTAGAATTAACATCACATAACATGCACAACTGCAAAACACAAACATGTAATGCAACCTAGGAACTTAGACAAACTTAAAATGGACAATACAACCCAAAATTGGAGTCAAACATGAAAATCCAAGAAGCAGCCCAAAAAGTGACTCCTCAACAACATACACACAACCACCCAAGAAGCAAAACACAGAGAATTTACAACTAAGAGAAGGGAAAAGAAAAGAAAACTTTAGAATTATTTTCCTTGTTTGTACTAGTCAATGGAAAACACTCCCTCTAATGAAGGATTATCTTGTTTCCTTTTAGATTTACGAAGATGGTGAAGTTGTTGAAGAAAGCTTTTCGATAATTCCTACAGGACATTAAGATAGCATGCTATCTAGATGTGAAGGTTCATTTCTCAAGCTCATAAAAGGGAGAAGACAGTTAGATTCCAATTCAAACACACACGGATTTAGCAACACTTAAAGAACAAAAATGAAAGAAGAAACAAATAAAATAGAAAGCATAGAAGGTGGTGCAATGGAGGAACCACGCCACTCATAGGGGGATCTAAGCCAACCAAACCCTAGAGATGAGTGGTGGTGCCGCCACTTGCAAGCAAGATAAGGCAAAGGTGAGTTCACTTCATGAAAGGAGAGCTCACGGTTTTGGATGGTTGAAACACAAGTTTATAACATCAAAATGATCAACCCTTTTACAAGACAAGGAGCCCCCTTTAAATAGAAGTCCGTAGGGGTCCTTTAGAAAAAACATAAACATGAAATGGGTTAACTAGCAAACCCTAATTTCCTAAGCTAGAGTACCACATGGCCAGAAGGAGAGCACTTCGTTGGTGGATGCATTTCCATGAGGATTCTAGGCCAAAAGAGGAAAGAGACCAAGTAGCCTTCAAAGGAATAAACCAAAAAGGCAAAAAGAGACAAGGTACATGTCTACTTTTGCTTTTACTTTATGCTTTATGCTTTTCTCTCTCTCCTCCACATCATCCACATGATCCAATCACCATGCACCACCTAGCATGCTCTACTTTCTTTAATTTCCTACAAAAACAACACAAACAAAGATTAGCATGTTGGTTTATGTTAAGCTAATCTTGGTCAAAGGTCAACTTTGGGCCAAAGTGAATAAGTCAACCAAAATAAGTCAACTAAAAACCAACTTAGGGAATTCAAACTAAAGTGATGCAAAACAAAGATAAAGGTGATGGAATAGAAGACTCCCCTCTAGACATGCTTCTAGTGATCCTTCTTGAGGGTGCTTCTATGAAGGTATCATGGTTGGTGACGCCTTCATCATCCTCCCCTACTTGGAGATAATTCGACCACGAATTCTTAAACCCTACATCAAAAGGAGAAAGATCACAAACATTAAATGAGTTACTTATGTTGTAGCTTAGGGGTAAGTCTAACTCATAAGCATTGTTGTTAATCCTCCTAATGATTTGAAAGGGGCCATCTTCTCTAGGGAGAAGTTTAGACTTCCTTTGAGTAGGGAACCTTTCCTTTCTCAAGTGAAGCCATACCCAATCTCCCTCTTGGAAGATGACTTCCTTTCTTCCCTTGTTACCATCCTCTTATTGTTTCTTAACTCTCCTCTCAATGGTTTCCTTGACTTGCGAATGCAAATCTTGGATGTACTTGGCTTTGGCCTCACCATCTTGGCAAGTCCATGCCTCATGAATGGGTAGGGGAAAGAGGTCTAAAGGAGTTAGGGGATTGAAGCCATACATAACCTCAAAAGGGGAATGAGTAGTAGTGGAATGTACAACCCTATCGTAGGCAAACTCTATGTGGGGAAGAAGTTCCTCTCACTCTCTAATATTTTGCACTATCATGCACCTCAACATTTGCCCTAGGATTCTATTAACCATCTCGGTTTGGCCATCACTTTGAAGGTGACAAGTGGTGGAGAAAAGAAGTTTGGTGACAAGTTTACCCCACAAAGTTCTCCAAAAATGGCTTAGGAACTTGGTGTCCCTATCACTCACAATGAACCTAGGTAGGGCAGGTAGTCTCATAACTTCCTTGAAGAAGATATTTGCAATATAAGTTGCATCATCAATCTTATGGTAAGGAATGAAATGGGCCATTTTAGAGAACCTATCCACAACCACAAAAATGGAATCCCTACCTTTGTTTTTCCTTGGGAGACCTAAGATAAAATCCATAGAGATGTCAACCCAAGGCTTGGAAGGGATGGGCAAGGGGGTATAAAGACCATGGGGTTGGACTCTAGACTTGGCTTTCATGCATGCTATGCAACTATTGTAATGCTTATCTACATGCTTCCTCATGTGAGGCCGATAGAAAAACTCTTTTAAGACTTCCAAAGTCTTGTTTGGCCCAAAATGTCCCATTAAACCTCCCTCATGTGCCTCTCTAATGAGTGATGCCCTTAAAGAACCTTGGGGAATGCAAAGTCTCTTACCCTTGAAAAGATATTGATTGAGAAGGTAGAAGTCTTTGTAAGCCCCTTGGTGGCATTAACTAAGAATGAGGTAGAAGTCAACATCCTTTGGATAAAACTCCTTAATATGATCAAAACTAAGAAATTTAGTTTCAAGAATGGAAAGGAGGGAATTCCTTCTTAAAAGTGCATCCGTCACAATATTAGCCTTCCCTTGCTTATGTTTGATCACATATGGGAATTTCTCTAAGAACTCTACCTACCTAGCATGTCTCTTGTTCAACTTGCCTTGGCTTTTCAAAAATTTGAGTGACTCATGGTCACTATGTATCACAAACTGCTTTGAAAGAAGATAGTGTTGCCAAGTTTGCAAAGTCCTCACAAGAGCATAAAGCTCTTTGTCATAGATGGAGTAGTTAATATGACTCCCTTTGAGTTTCTCACTAAAATAGGCTATAGGGTGTCCCTCTTGGAGAAGCACGACCCCAATACCTACATTGGATGCATCACACTTAATCTCAAAAGTTTTGGAGAAGTTAGGAAGGGCTAAGAGTGGTGCATTGATCAATTTTTGTTTTAAAGTTTCAAAAGTCTTTTCTTGATCTTTGCCCCACTTATAGACTAATTCATTTAGAGGAGCGGCTATGGTGCTAAAATTTGGCACAAACCTCCTATAAAAACTAGCCAACCAATGGAAGGACCTAAGCACACTCACATTCTTTGGGGGACGCCAATCCTTGATGGCCATCACTTTTTCTTGGTCCACATGGACCCTTGTTGATTTATTTTGAAACCTAGGAAGATCACATGATCCATTCCAAACACACATTTTTCACAAGATCACATGTCCACACAAGATCACATGATCCATTCCAAACCACTCATATAATCCAAACTTAGTCTTGAAAGAGGATTTCCATTCATCAACTTCTTTAATTCTAATTTGATTGTACCCACTCTTCAAGTCTATTATGGAAAATATGGTTGCACCATGTAACTCATCAATTAAATCATCTAATCTAGGAATGTATACTTGATGGTTATGTTGTTGATATCCCTACAATCTATGCACATTCTCCATGTTCCATCCTTTTT
>Ga0099822_1001897_pt1 | contig 25266 bp, 4 predicted proteins | sample CowpeawhiteBW_FD_76839 | JGI IMG/M metagenome (GOLD analysis project Ga0099822, IMG submission 76839) | Root nodule microbial communities of legume samples collected from California USA - Cow pea white BW | ecosystem: Host-associated > Plants > Roots > Nodule | place: USA: California | collected... | reverse complement strand
CTAATAAAATCACGATATAATTTTTTTATTTTTTATTTAAAAAATAAAAACCTTTTTTTTTTATTTTTAAAAAAAAAAACTTAATTATTTTTTTCACTATAAATTTTTTTTTTTTTAAAAAAAAAAAAAAAAAAAAACCTTGTATAGTGACTTTATTTAATTTCCATGTTATATTATTAATATAATATTTTTGTATTTTAATATATTTATGTCTTCTGCAGATATCATTTTTTTATTTTAATTTTATTAAATTCTGAAACTTTCTACGTCATTTTTTACTCTTTTCAATTGACAATACTTATTTAATTTAAAAATTTAAACAAAATTACACTGTAAATTTATATAATTAAGATAACAATAATATCTATATTAATCTTTTCATATATTATTCAACTACTTAAATAAAATAATTTACTACTTTAACTTCAAAATTTTCAATTCCAAAATTTTCAATATTCTATGAATGAAGGATAATAATGGGACGCACCCCACGAGTTTCATGATCTCGTTCCATCCTCGACGTGAATAATTCTTATATTCCACGATTATAAAATTTGTTTTTCATCTCATCTCTATTATGTAAATGATATATTTATTTCTTAATAATGTAATTTTTTTTACTATTTCAATATTAATCAACGAACTTTTATGAAAAAAAATTTACAACAAAAAAATATATTATATATTATATAAAATATTCAATATAAAAATAATTATTCAAAGTTAAATATTAAAAATAAATGATAATCGTATAAATTTTAAATTAGAAATAAAAGTAAAATAATTATATAAACATTATATAAGCACACATAAATAAAATTTCATAACAATCAAAAACATTTTAAATTTGAAAATGTTAATGAAATAAAGTTGATAAAGTTAAAAAGATTAGTTAGAAAATTATAAAAATAAAATATTGAACTAGTTAAACCGTTGAAAGATAATGATAATTGTTTAATAAAAAAAATTAAGAATAAAAGAAAATAAAAAAGATAATTTTTTTTTATATTACATAATAAAAATTAGATGTGAGAATATTGAGTTGAGGAGTTTCATGTAAATTTAATTAAGATGTTAGGAAATATTGGAAATCATATAATTATAATATAAAATATTATAAGAAGAAACTTGTTATTTTACTTTATTAGTATATTATATATAAATATAACAAAATGTAATATAATATAAAATATAAAGTATTTATAATATCTCAATATTTATTTTTTAATTCTAAAATAATAACTAAGTTTCAAAATTGAAAGATGTTTTTTTTTAAAAATACATAAATATTTTCTAAAAATGAATTTAAATAAAAAAAGATATTAAGTAAATATTTTCAAAAATTAATGATATAATAATCTCTATAAGAGATCAAACAAACCATAAATGGAATCCGATAATAATAAATTTAAAACTATTATAGACGAAATTAAAGTTGAAGTTAACCATGATGTTATATTCAAATAATTAAAAATTATTATTATTAACTTTGATGTTTATATAAATGAAATTCAAAGTACATTTTTCAAATTTCATCACATCTTACAAAATAGTCATCGAGTATCATACATAAATAAATTAAAAATAATCGTCAAATTATATTATGTATTTTTTTCTTAAAATAAAGTCACAGAATAAAATTTTTTTAATAAGAAAATTTACCTTTTCCAAATGCTGATATGAAATAAATCTGTATTATTATCTATTTATAATCTATTTGTCAGATTCAGAAAATACTTAACAGGTCTATTTATCGTCTATTTATCATCTTACTATCAATAATATTTTTTCTTAATTATCTCTCAGTTTTTTTAATGTCACTTTCACTTTTTGTGTGCAATGATTCATTTTTCAACATAACACTTGTTTAAAAAGTTATAATATACTTAGACATGTATAATTTACTTTTGATATTATAACTAACTCTGAATGCAATAAAATACACCACATATAATAATTCTTTATAGAAAATAAAAAACTATTGCATGCAGCTTGTAGTTTTAAACTACTGATCGTAATGATTAACAATTATATAATTAATACAAAAATAATAATCAATATTCTTTTTCTATATTTCAGTCTAAAAGGTGATTTTGTCCATATTATATTAAATATATTTTATTATTAACCTTATTTACATATATAATTTATTTTCTAGTGAAAATTATATAATCTACTAAGTAATATAAAATATTGTTATATATGCTTACCTTATTTAAATAATATGCTGGAAAAGGCAATGATCGTTTAGCATAAGTAAAATAAAATAAAATCATAGTATATACAAATTTTAATAACAAAAGTAAATTATACATGTGGTGAAAGTTCTTGCTGGCCAGAAGTCACCATATTTTTTCAAAGCTATTAAGTGCAGAATTAGGAATAAATGTTAAAGTTAGTTAAACTTTCACTTTCTTCAGAGATTTGTGTTCATATTGAAAAGGAGCGATTCCTAAAAAGTTAGAGCTGGATCTTTCTGTTGATCACCCAACTTTTAATGAAAATGAAAGGAAAACTTTAATTATTTGAAATTTTTTGACATTCAAATTAGTAAGAACTACGAAATATATGAGTATAGAATAATTGATAATATCTAAAATCATAAATATTTATAAGTTTTTTAACCTATTAAATAAAGATTAAAATAAACAATATATATAAAAGTTGTTTAAATATAAATATTTTATTATATATATTTAGTTATAAATTTTTTTGGAATATCTCGAAATAGAGTGGTACAATCTGTTTGGTACTAACCATTCTATTTTTAATTTTGTTATAAAAATTTGACTAAATAGAATACCAATACGTGGTGTGTTCTATGTCAAATTTAGTATTTGGATTTTTCTTCAAAATTTTACTTACCAATTGAACACAAATACCTAACTTTGACGCAACAATATAAATGATGTGGAGTTTTTTCTTTTTTCTTGTCGAATACTCTATTTTAGAGTTTGTGTTCCATTTTTTTAATTTATCCATTTAAAAACACCTACCTACTCCTACTTAATTAATACCAACTCTCATATATACACATTTGATTTGGCTTAATCCAACCTCATTTTCAAATCCAAAATATTCAAAAATAAAAATAATAGCTAAGTAATTTATTGTTCCACGTTTCTTAGATAATTAATCATAGAAAAGCCCATGTGTTACAACCAATTATCAACCTCCAAAATTTCATAATTAAACCATTCTTAATTCTAAAAATTTTAAAAATATATTATAATTAAAATAATTACAATATTTAATTTTTATATAAAATGCTAATAATTTAATTATTATATCACTTATTTTTATTTTACAAAATATTTTATGTAGTTTGTTCTTTTTTAGATACTCATTTATTATTTAATTCAGTGAAATATTTTTTACAAATATGAGTACACTTAAATTAAATATACTTATATATTATTAAAATATTTGTTATACTTAATAGAAATATATATATATATATATATATATATATATATATATATTAATTATTACAAACAAGATATTATAATAAATTTAATTTCAAAATATGTATCTATTATTTTATATTTCAATGCTCAAAAATCATTAATTTAAATGAATATTTAAAATTTAAAATTTTTATTTTCAAATAACTTGACGTTTTAATAAAAGTTCAATATCAATTCACCAATACAAAAGCCTTTTTTCCCAGTTATTTTTGTTATTCTGCCTCAGTTTTATAACCGAAGTATATTGGGACAAGGTCAAATGGAGTGCCTTTTAGCTTCGATTATCACCCGAGGCCGTAGAGGGGCCTTTATGTCTCGGTTGTAAGTGAACCGGAGTCATAGACGTCATTTTATGCCTCGGTTGTAAATGAAAGTGATTATCAACCACAATCAAATATACACCCAATACAAAACACAGTTGACAAATATTCATGAATTTTAATATATGTATTTTAAAATATATATGCACTAATAAACTACTAGAAAGTGATTAATCTTCTTAAACTGTCCAATAGGACAATTCAAGATTCAATACATTTAAATTATCAGTATTGTATCCCTTTATATTAATTTTAAAAAAAATGTAGCTTCTTCAAAATGAAAACTCGGGAACAATACATAATTTTCGTATTGAATCTCAAACGAGAAACTAAGACTAACTCACACTATAAGAAAAGCAAACAACATATTTAAACAAATAATTAACCACATATATAAAACAAACAATATATTGGCATCATAGAAAAATATTAGAATTAAGAACCTGGGAGCGTAAAAAGCGAATGACAATGGAAGATGATGCGATGCAACACGTTCGAGAGCTACAAGAGACAACAAAAAATACAAGAGAACGTCATAAGTAACAAATAAATTAAGACCTAATTCTCTCAAAAAATTACTCAAAACACTCCAAACAATTTCAATCTCAATGCAAATCAATACTCACAATAATCAAAATTGAAAATTAATATATACAAAACGGAAAATGAAACAAAAACGCGTTGGAAATTTACCTTGGAGGAACGACCACATGACAGTTGCCGAAAAACGGGGAAGGAGGTGCACGAAATGGTCGTGCACGAAATGGAGGTGCAGGAAAAGGAGGTGCAGTGAACCAACGAATGCGACGCGACGGTGGCCAGAGCAACATGGTGGCAGCGACGGTGGAGGTGCACGGTGCAGAGAGAGATACAAGAGCGACGAAATGAAGGTGCAACGAATAACCAGAGGCGACGCGACGGTGGCCGGAGCAACATGGTGGCAGCACGGTGTGGTTGTAGAGAAAACGTGGTGGCCGGAGCGTGGTTGCAGAGAGTGAGATGAGAAATGCATAGACGGTGCGTGGAAGAAGAAAAGGAGTTCACGAATTTAGCCCTAATTAAAATCTATGGCCTCGGTTCAATTAATAACTGAGGCCTATTGCCTTATTTGGCACCGTTTCATTGTCACCCGAGGCCAAAGACGTAACGGCTAGTGATATTTTTGAAAAATTCAGCCACGTTTTTGGCTTCGGGTCTCTGGAACCGAGACATATAACCCCTTTTGACACCGATTGTTGATGAATTGAAGCCTACAACCCTTTTTGGCTTCGAGGTTTCACTGAACTGAGGCATAAAAGTTGCTTGGAATTGCAAAAATGTCACCGCGCCATTATATGCTTCGGTTCTTGGACAATCGATGCATATAAGGCGAGTTAAAATATCAAATCTACACTAGTAATTATATTTAATAGTTAATTTAAATTATTACAAAAATAAATTTCAAATATTACAAATGTTGTAAAATTTTGACAACTTTTATCTTTATATTTCTATTTTCTAATTTTTAAATTTTTTCATAAATTCATATTTTTTTTCTTAAATTAAAAAATTAGGCTAGAATGATCTGAATTAATCTACTCTCTACACAAATTTGTGTCTAGTTTCAAGGGAGATTCACATAAAAGATTTAATACTAATACGAGTGATGATATGCTTATACCACGAAATAAAACAATACTTACCTAACAACTCAAAATAATAATATTTTAATTATATTTATTTATTTCTTTTATTTTTTAATTGAAAATTTTAATGCCTTTTTATATTATTAAATTTTTGTCAAGTGAAAGTATTTTTTAAGGAATATCAAAACCTTACTTTTGTACTAATAAATCACAAAGAAATAAAATAATTGATAATAGTACTTTTATCATAATCCAAAAACTTAAAAGATAAATAATTTTTGTACTCTGATTTCTTACTTTTTTTTTACTTAATATTTAAATTAACACCTATATGAAAATTTTTTATATTATTTATAATAAATAATGTGATGACCTTGTATGAAAGTAGTAAGTACTATTTTATTTACAATTCTACCACCGCGACCCTTATTTTTTTTTAATGAATATCAAAATATTATTTTTACACTAATAAATCATAAAAAATGAAATAAAAATGATAATAGTACTTTTACTATAATCTAAAAACAAAAGATAATTAGTTTTTATATATGATTTCTTACTTCTTACTTAAGATTTAAGGTGTGTTTGGACAAATTTGAGAAATGAAAAGAGAATTGTGGTGTTAGTTGGATTAAGAAAAAAATAGTATAATTTGATATGAAAGTTTGTATATGATGTGACACATTAAAAAAATATTTTAATGAATAAATTTTAATGTTATCATTTTATCTTTGAGAATAAAGGTGATATAAATGTAAATATAAATAATGAAAATTATATTAAAATAAAATTAAAATTGTTATTTAAAATTACAAAAATATATTTTTTTATTATTCTTATTGTTACAACCTTTTCTACTCCATAGAATTAAAGAAACATGTTAGTTTTTAGGTATAATTACGGATTTGGTACTCAATTTTTGGGTTAAGTTCAATTTGGTCCCCATACTTTTGGTTTGTTTAATTTAGTACTCCAATTATTTAAAACGATTCAATTTGGTCATCTCGTTAAGTTGGAGTTAACACCGTGTGCGTACAGGACACGTGTCAAGCCATGAAATTTTTAATTTTTTAAAAAAAAATTTAATTTTTTTTAAATTTCTAAATTTTTTTCAAAAAATGTAAAAACTATCATGTGTTAGTTTACCATCGTGCCACGTGGCAGCTTACAATCATGACACATGACAGTGGTAATAGTTGTTTTCAATTTAGTCCTCTATTTAAATTTTTTGTTCAATTTAGTATCCAATTTTTTAAAACATTCAATTTTGTCCTTTCCAATTTGAGACAAAATTAGTAACTAAGTTTAATTATTACTTATATATACACGTTAAAATATTTTTTTTTAATTTATATATTAAATCACTACACCTAAATATTCAAATTATTTTATTTTTTACAAGGGTAAAAAAATTCATGTGTAAAAAATTACAAAGGTAAAAAATGTAAAGAATAAAATAATTTAAGTATTTAGGTGAAACGATTTAATGTGTATATTAAAAAAAGTTATTGTAACATGTATACATAAGTTGTAATTAAGCTTATTTACTAATTTGGTTTCAAATTAGAGAGGACAAAATTCGATCGTTTTAAAGAATTGAGGTACTAAATTGAACCAGAAATTTAAATAGAAGACTAGATTGAAAACAACTATTACCAGTGTCACGTGACAGTTTATAAATTTTTACAAAAAAAATTTAAAAAAATTTTTAAAAAAAATTTTAAAAAATTAAAAATTTCACGGCTTGACACGTGTCCTGTATGGACACGGTATTAACTCACACTTAACGGAAATGACCAAATTGAATCATTTTATACAATTCAGGTACTAAATTGAACAAACTAAAAGTATGAGGACCAAATTGAACTTAACTTAACAAAAAAGATTGGGATACCAGTAATTATAGCTAGTTTTTATAATGGACAAAGCTGAAAACATATTTCATGTCTTACTTGATCAACAAAAAATGGTGGAAAATTACACCTCCAATGTGTTTCCTCTTCGCGTGAAATCAAGCTCTTCCAGCAGCTCTGCGCTAGAGGTCGATTTTTCTGAAAAAACAAGTATCGAAGTAACTCATATGTTTTATTTACATATACCATTATCTACATCAAAACTTGCTGGAAAGTGATTTGAGCTAGTCCAGCAAAACATATATTCAGATCCATCGAAATAAACTCTACAAGCATTACTTGGCCATAATTTGGTATATTAAATTAAGGCTCCCATTCGAAGACAATGCTTTTATTTCTTACATAGCAACAGTGAGTCAAATGATTCAATTATTTGTTATGGCAACTAAATGATCCCTGTTTAATTTAAACGGATATAGGGCGTCGGTGAATTTAAAAAGGAAGAAAATATTCAACCGGTAAAGACTTGTCACTGTTCATGTTTATTTTCCACTTTTGCAACTACAAGAAGACAAAATCACCTTCTCACTGATTGAAATTCAACACCAAAGATTGACCTTTTTTACAAAGGTGCTAACTAGCCACCGCATCATAGAGCAACTAGTACACTGAGACATGTATAGGTAACAGTAAGTCCCCAAACTAGTATAAATACCATGCACTGCTTGTGTTCTTCAGCAACAGAAAAACATGGCTTCCTTAAGCTCCCTAGTTCTGCTTCTTGCAGTTCTGGTTCTGTCCCCTCAAGGGCTTGCTAACTATGAGAAGCCCCCAGTAGAAAAACCTCCTGTATACAAGCCTCCCATTGAAAAACCACCGGTCTATAAGCCACCAGTAGAAAAACCACCGGTTTACAAGCCTCCAGTTGAGAAACCACCGGTTTACAAGCCCCCGGTAGAGAAACCACCAGTGTACAAACCCCCGGTAGAGAAACCACCGGTTTACAAGCCTCCGGTTGAGAAACCACCCGTTTACAAGCCCCCTGTTGAGAAACCACCGGTTTACAAGCCTCCGGTTGAGAAACCACCGGTGTACAAGCCCCCAGTTGAAAAACCACCAGTGTACAAGCCTCCAGTTGAGAAACCACCGGTGTACAAACCCCCAGTTGAGAAACCACCGGTTTACAAGCCCCCAGTTGAAAAACCACCCGTGTACAAGCCACCAGTGTATAAGCCCCCAGTAGAGAAACCACCGGTGTACAAACCCCCCGTTGAAAAACCACCAGTGTACAAGCCCCCCGTTGAGAAACCACCAGTTTACAAGCCTCCAGTTGAGAAACCACCAGTGTACAAGCCCCCCGTTGAGAAACCACCGGTGTACAAACCCCCAGTTGAGAAACCACCGGTGTACAAGCCCCCCGTTGAGAAACCACCGGTTTACAAGCCCCCAGTTGAAAAACCACCGGTGTACAAGCCCCCGGTTGAAAAGCCACCGGTTTACAAGCCACCAGTTGAAAAACCACCGGTGTACAAGCCTCCAGTGGAGAAGCCACCGGTGTACAAGCCCCCAGTTGAAAAACCACCCGTTTACAAGCCCCCAGTGTACACGCCACCTCACCCAAAGTACCCTCCAAGCTCCAACTGATGACAAACGATTCTGAAGTACGTTAAGAGTTGTGTCTGAAGTATGTGATAAATAAAAGCTGTAAGCTCAGAATATGTAGTTTAGTTTACAAATCATGCCAAGGATTACTCCTCCTGTCTTCGTTTATTTTTAATCATTTGTTTACAGTGTTGTGGTCAAGATAAGGGTGTCATGGATGCACGAATGTAAAACGGAGAAAAAAAAAAGTGTGATGTTTTGTAGTGAAAACTCTGAATAATAGAACTTTGTGATTTTGATATTAATTGATGGGTCGACTAAGCAAGCATATTATTAATCCTTAATGACTTGCTTTATGACATTGTGATCAGCTTAAGTATAGATCTTAGAGTATATTAGTTGGATACTCTGTTACCTTTGTCTGAGTTCTATCTTGATTTTGCTGATAAAAAAATAAACGTTAATCTTAAGATTCTTGTCGTACCACGGTGGTGCATGAAATTTAGTGAGGTAAAGACAGAAAGAGTAGTTAAAGAGGGTCTCCACTTAGTATGAAAACGACAAAAGTAAAGTGTTTATTCATTGTACACAGCTGTAAAAAGAGATAAATATAAACAGAAAAGAATAAAGAAAAAAAGAAAAGTCAAGTGTCATGATTTGATAAAAAAGATCAACTTATATAGGTGCACAAACTTTACATTTTATTTGATCAGAATATAAAATCTCTTTATGCACATAGAAACTAATGCAATTCCATCGCTTGCATTGCAACTTAAGTTTAGAAAGAGACGAGGGAATAAAAGTCAATGCAAATAAATTTAGATGAAATGTCTCTCCTACTACAAAGTTTTTATCCTAATTTCAAGTAGGTATTTTAAAACTTTTTTGGTAAGTTGTTAATGAATGTTATTTAATGTTGAAATAGTTATATATAATACTAATATACTATTTGGGAGAATTTAGTGACAACTATCAATAGTAGAGGTAGTTTTAAAAAGAATAACAAGTTAAAATTTTAAGTCAAGTTTAATATAAGTTAGAATTTTATTTTTATAAATTTTATCATAACATTTTTCTTTTATATTCTCTCTATATTTTTTTTAAAGTTTTTTTATACTTTATTTCTTATCCTTTTTTTTTTTCGACTTGGCATATGGGAGAAGACAACAAATAAAATAATATGATATTGTAACAAATTTTGGTTTAGAATAAATCGTTCTTTTCTCGTATCTCAAATTTTCTTTTAATTTTGGACTTCCTTTTAGTTGTTTTAAGGCACATACGTGAGATCTAGACCCCTTAGATGACTCTCTACTTAGTCTATAGTAATAGTTTTTGTGTGTGAATCAAGATCTCTAGGAACAAGACTTGTGTTCTTCTTCTAAGAGCGTAAGATACGATATAAGGAAATTAATAGGTTTATGTCTTAGTAGAATATCTCTACATTTAGGAGTTATTGATAATTAATGGATTTGTGTTTCTATTATATATGATTTTATTGGTGATATTTGAATGTTGATTAGAAATTGTATATTAAAAATGGATTGTTATGCTAAACTTTGTTGTTTTCTATTGTGAATTTTAAAATTTTATATTCTTTTAGTAATATATAGTAATATAAATTCATTAATATTTTTACTTAAAATAAATCAACATATAAAGATATAATAAAGTTATTAATTTATATAAATAAGATATATTTTTAATAATTTATTAAATAAACCTACCTCCCTCAAAGCATATATAGCTAATTAGCTTCAAATTAGTTACGATTTTGTTTTCTCATTAATCCCTTGTTAAACAATGAAAAATATTTTTCCTAGTTAATTCTTTTCGTAAATTAGCTAAGGAACTTTTTTGTCGCTTATACATCGCTAAATAGCGAGACATTAGTGAGATATAATTTCTTTCGCTAGTTTTTCTCACAAATTAGCTACGAAACTTTTTTGTTGCCGATCCCTCACTAAATAACGAGAAATTAGTGAAAAATAATTTTTCTAGCTAATTTCTCTTGCAAATTACCTACAAAACTTTTTTGTCGCTAATCTCTCCCTAAATAGCGAGACATTAGTGAACAATAATTTTCCTTACAAATTATCTACTGAACGCTTTTGTCGCTGATCCCTCACTCACAAATGATTTTTCAATTTTGCAGCCACAATTTTGTATAAACCAAAACATAATAACATTTAGTATTTGTTAATTATAACGGTAGTATTTATTACTTTTGGTATAAAAAACATAATAATGTTACTATTTATTTATTATTGTATAAAGAAATTTATATAAATGCTATTTATGAATACTAATAACAGTTTGTTTATTTTTGATTTATGTTTCTTCTATTATTTTATTTTAGTTGTTTTCGTATTTTGTATATTTTATTAGATTGATCATTTTCTGTTATTTAAAATGTCAACGAATAATATTAGATTAATTTCTACTTCTATAATAGAATAAATATATATATATATATATATATATATATATATATATATATATATATATATATTATAAAAAGGGAAATCTACGTCCTTGATTTCATGATTTAAGAATATATGAACTTCTCGTACAATTATAGTACAATTATAATCATAATATCAATTTTAATTACCTTGCTCGTAATCTAATTGCAATAGATTAGATCCTAGAACTATTAAATGTGTATGTATTTATTAGTTATCCTCTTAATAGAAAGGGTGAAATAATTATATTTGTTTAACCACTTAATTTGTTAAAACTAAACTAAATACTAATTACGTTTGACATAATCTAATTGCGTATGACATAATGTAACACTCATAAAAAATACGTTTTAATATTGTTCAAAGTAACTCAAGAAAACCAAACCAATGATTTATTAAACTTTAATCTAGTAGGAACTTGTCATCGTATCTCCACTAGCATCATATGGCATCCTCGTCACCAAATCTCTCATGACCCGTACATGGATAGATCTAGCAAATAAGGGAATCTACAACCAAATTAAAAAAAAAATGTTTATTGTTCATTTTAATCTGATTATATTGGTGCTCATTTTAAATCTTTTATATTATTGTTCACATACTTCATTAGATATATTCATCATTGTTTGTCTTCTTTTATAATAAGAGAGTTTAAGAAACTATTTTTCGAAAAATTTAAATCTTGATAGTTCTTAAAGAAGAATTCATTTCCCTTCTAAGAATTTTTGTGTGCACTTGTTGAAGAAGTTGTACGACATATTTTATTTTTAAAATTTTAATTTCAAAGGTGTGATTGTGAGAAGAGGAAGAAAAAAAAAAAAGGAGACAAGGGAATTTATAGCGGTAGTGTAGAATATGGGGCACCTACCCTTCCCTACCCCATAGCTAGACAATGTGCATTCTATGCTAAAAGTTCAGTAATTATTAACATGTGGAGATGAATAATTTGAATATTTTTCTTTCATTGTTCTAATCATAAATAATATTTCTATTTTAATAAATAATTTATTTATGAAAAATAATTATCTTAAATTATATATTTTTATATTATTTAATTTAAAATAAAAAATTTAACTAGTGTCCCGAGTGAATTGATCAAAAGTAGTTTTTTTTTCGAGATGTGTAACCACACACTCAATCATAATTTTCAATGCAACCGTCCTTACTCTGAATTAATTATAAAATTTACTCTGAATAAACAAATTTAATATATGAATTATATTATAACTAAATTCTGTAATAAATAAATTTTTTAAATATATAAATTATATTGGATTTTAAGACCATAGATATGTGTGTGAAAAAATTAAAAAAAAATAGTAATTAATTTAAGATGAATGGTTTAAATTATGTTAGCTAGTTCATAAATATCACGTGAAATAAACACTTGAATAACGGAAAATACAATATTAAAGTGTATATTTATAAGAGTGAAAAATAATAATTCTAGGTGATATTTGAACAAAAAGTTTTAGAAAACAATTTAAATAAATTTTGTAAGTCAAAAGTAGTTTATGAACAACTTAAAAATTCAGAAAAATTACGGGACTTTTTACACACTGAACTAAATTCAGTAAAGAAACCCATTTCATTTTTTTATTATTATTTTTTCTTGATTTTTTTATAAAACATAAAGTTTCTCCCAGTAAATTTTTTTAACCCTTTAAATTAAAATTATGCATTTTGAGTTATTCATACTACAAGTAGTTTTTGTCATTTGCATGTTTTTTTTTTTTTTTTTTTTTTTTTTTTTTTTTTTTTTTTTTTTTTTTTTTTTTTTTTTTTTTTTTTTTTTTTGAATAATTTTTTTATTTTTTTTTTTTTTTTTTTTTTTTTTTTTTTTTTTTTTGTATTGATAAATTGTCTATGTTAGTTAACATGTCTTTATCATTTGATGTGTTCGGAGAAGAATAACTTGAACGCGGTCGTTTACCAACATGTTTGCTTTTAGAAAAATTAATTCACTTTTTTTCACATACATGATTTTCTGCCCAACTTTCATTTTTTTTTATGTTCTTTAAGTTACGTGATTGATTTTAGTGTAAAAATATGTTGACAACACTACCTTTGCATTTTGTCAAGTGAGTTTCTTTTTCAAACTAATCAATGCATTGTACAAATTTAAAAGTAAATGTAAGTTTCTTTTCAAGAAATAAAAGTGTAATGAGTCTTTTTTTTAATTCAATAAAGTATTTCTAATTTTGTATATATTTATTTTATGATAAACATATATTTATAAATTAAATATTAAATGAAGGATAAAAGTATAAATCATAATAAAAAAAGTTAACTAGTGTTATTTTAACTTTGAAAAGATAGTATACTTAAAATGTAATAGAGGAGTATAATTTTCAATGTCTTTAGTCTATCTGAAATATCAACAAATCTTGTCCTTATCGTTCTTTTTCCTTCATCTGATAAACAAATATTGGTTTTAGTCCATGTAAAATGTTTAATTTTGGTTTTCTTTCTTTCAAAATTTTAAATCACTATTTTTTTTATCTCTATTTTAGTACAGAAAGAAATAATATATTTTAAAGATCGTAATTTTTTTAAGGGCATTATTTATATATATAATAACACGAGTAGTAGAATCACTTGGAATAATAGTCATTTGACTTTTAGCTGAACACATAAAGTGTCAAATAATACTAGGTATAAAAAGACAATGATTTTCAATTTTGAAAAGAATAAGAACAAAGAAAAAATTTACAAGAATCAAAATCAAAACACACTTGTTTTACAAGCCTAAAAAAAATTAAACTATAGATATAATGTAAAAAAGGTATAATTAACATTTAAACATATTTAAGTACTCTTGAATTTAAATTTACTTAATTTTGGTGATAAACTATCAATATTTTATCAAGTTTAATATTTACTGAAAAGTTTACTTACTGATTAATTAATGTGGTTAAAAATTAAAATTTGTATTTGATATATTGAACAATCATCTAAAAAATTTGATGACTTAATAATTTCATAAGAAAATCATATAAGCAATCACAGTCAATACAAAAATTGATCAATATTATTAAAGTAATTATTATTTTGACTTATAATACATGTAATTTTGTAATTTGTCTTTTTGTTTTTTTTTTCTTCCTTTTTGGTTTATATTTATCTTTGGTAGCTAACACGTCTATATCATTTGGTAAGTGCTGGACAGACCAATATTTTTTGTTTAATTCCCCCTGTTTATCTTAAATGAGAAAAAAACCATCTCAATTTAAAGTAATATTTTTTAACTTTCAAAACCTGCCTTTATTGAGGAATGAGACCAAATTAAAAATAATAATAATAATAATAGATCTAAGAGGAAATAAAATTGAAATTGAAATTACAAGTTGGTAAAAACTCCTAAGGAATCACTTTATTAATAGAGATATAAAATAAAGATAAGAAAACACATAGACAACTTTTTTATGTCCTTTGACCTTGAGTAAGAAGAGTCAAATACAAGTGTGGAAGTGTCTTTGACTCAGGGTGAGAAACATCACGGACTTTAGAGTCCATTATATAATCACCAACACCCACTCCCTTGGTTGTCTTAGGCGATGTGGAACTTTTCAAAACATGTTATTTTTATCAGTCCAACATTTTCCACCCTGATTAAAATAAACACATATTCATTGTCTATACAAGCAATCATACTCCACCATAAGGGGTATCACTTGTAATCAAGTCGTCCTGAGAATTTCCACTTGGAATCAAGTTATCCGAAGAATTTCGACTTGGAATCAAACCATCCCAAGAATTTTCACTTGGAATCAAACTATCCCAAGAATTTCCACTTGAAATCAAACCATCCTAAGAATTTTCACTTGGAATTAAACTATCCCAAGAATTTCCACTTGGAATCAAACTATCTCAAGAATTTCCATTCGGAATCAAACCATCCTAAGAATTTTCACTTGGAATCAAACCATCCTAAGAATTTCCACTTGGAATTAAACCATCCCAAGAATTCCCACTTGGAATCAAATCATTCCAAGAATTTGCACTTCTAATTAAGTCATCCCAAGAATTTCTATCCATCCTGCATCAATGCTAACCAATACCCGTGTATAATCACCTCACACCTTGCATAAATATTAGCTAATGCTCGCACATAAATACCATACACCCTTTGTTGGAACCATTCTGCAACCCACGACGCAAAACCACAAACCATTGCGAAAAGCCACAGATTGAACATTTGCACTTCGTAGCCACCATGTCGTCTGACTCCCTTGCCGGAGAAGCAACACCTACCAGCGTAGCACCTCCATTGACTCTTGTCTAAACAGATCTGTAAACCGTAGAACACTTCCTCCACACACATTCCGCAAATCGTGGCTCACACAGATCAAGTCTCCATCATACATTACTCACTGGGTCATGCGAGCACCAACTACGATGTCTTTCTTAGATCCAGGAGCATCTCGCCACATGCGAACTTCACTACAAATTTAGCACGACTTACAGTCCTTGCACCTCTACGAACCCAGCTGCAGATTCACTACGTCAACACAACACTGACAATTATCCTTCCATCAAATCTCTCATTGCAACTTCAACAACCATGGACGATTCTCCAACAATACTAAGAAAAAATCTTACCGAACCATAAATATTGATACCATTGTTAGGATAAACCCCGATAATCACTTTATTAATAGAGAAATAAAATAAACACTAGGAAACACAGACAACTCTCTCATGCCCTTTGACCCCGAATACCCACACTCTCCAAAGTAATAATTTAACCCAAACTTCACAACACTCTTATTAAGAGTATAAGAAATAAGAAGAGTTAAATACAAGCTTGAAGTGTCTTTTACTCGGGGTGAGGAACAATGGACTTAAAGCTCATTATATAGTTACTAACACTCACTTCTTGGTTGTTAGTTGTCCTAGGCAATATGAGACTTTTCAACACATGTTATCTTCATTAGCCCAACAAGTTTTATTTAGTAATTTTTCTTCTTTTGATCATAACTAGTGGCACGTCATTAATCAGTGAAATTTAATCTAATTTTTAATTAATTTTTTTTGATTGAGTGGTAAATTTAGTTTTATTATTTAATCAGTTTAGTATATTTTTTTGAATACTTATTAAAAATTATTTAAAATGAATATTTCCAATATTTCTTATGATAATACTCATCATACTTAAATAATACTTATATGATAAAATATAAAATTATAAGATAAATGGTTTTTTTTACTTTACATTTTTAAACAGGTTACCTCATTTAATCAATCATATATGGACGTGTTAAATAAAACTCAATAATCAACTCACTAAAATTTAATTAAGTTAAATTGGGTTGGGGTTAGCTTCAGGTGAAACTTTAAGATATTGGTTAAAGGAAAATTAAATTTCAATTAGCATGGGTTTGAGTGGTGTTAATGTATGTTATATATATTTTGGGCTTCTCAATTATAACGTAAAATTTGACAAATTGAAATTGATCCATGAAACTTTAATTATGTTTAGGAATTATTTTGATTTGAGTCTATTGTCTGTGGTATATGATGTACCGATAGTTCAATTTGAGTCACGTATTCATGTCTGACACGTATGGTGTCCGATACTTTATGATATTTTATGGATACTTATCAATGAAGTATCTAATTTATAAAATCGTAGTACATTAAAAAAAAAAAATTGAAAAGTGATCAATTTTAATAACAAAAAATAATTAGTCACTATATAGTGACCAAATTGACAACTAAAATAGTTTCAAAAAATTATAATTGGTCTCTAAATTAATAATTAAAATAGTGTCAATTATTAATTGATTTTGAAATTGGTCACTAACATTATATATCAGGTCTTGACTATCAAAATAATTGGTCTCTAATAAAAAAATTTAGATTGACACTAGCAATTACATAATTATTATAGTTTTTAAAGAATTATTATACACTTTTAAAATTTATATATAATGTATCTATCACGTATCATATCCTATTATTTTAGACATAAATATGTGATATAAATGTATCAGGTACCTATAAACGTATCGTTATAACCCTTAAAAAATTACAAGGGCAATATCAATACCACTGCTGTATTTATTTTTACTATTATTACAACTTTTTCGATTGACTTCACCACAACTATATATATATATATATATATATATATATATATATCTTGAAATAGTTTTAATAGGATACTTAATTTTCAAACTAATTTATTTTAAAACTAAAATTTAAAAGAAAACTAAATTTTAAAATTAAAAAGTATATTTAAAAAATTTGTACTTTTCTTTTTTTGTTTTGTTAAACTAACAACTATGTTTAAACTTTGAGTTCTTAATTTGTACGGAAGGATTTAATTACTGTCATATGCAATTTTTATAAAAACAGTTTCAGAATTACAAATTTTATACTAAATATTCTAATTTTAAGTTAATAATAATATTTGAAGTATTTTTTTATTTTCGAATTTGAAATTTTATAATAATTTTATTTTTTAAAGAAGCATGAGAAAAATTAAATAAAAAAATGTATTTAAAAATTGGACGAATAACGTAACATAAATTTCTAAACTATATAAACTATATGTGATTATTAAACATACCAAAAAAATAAAATTACATAAAAGGAAGCCCAAGATATTTTTAAATATATTCCATTGTTAAATATAATATAAGATAATTTTTAATAATTTTTAACAAAACAAATATATATTTTTTTATATCAACAACAGTTAGATAGACGATAAGAAAATGAGTAACAACAAATGAAAATTATAAAACGGGAAAAAACATAAAGAATAAGAAGTTGATACAAAATTAATCATGGGTTATGAAGATTCAAGATTTAGTTTAAATTTGTTGTATTTTGATAATTAGACAAAAGTGTATGTTTCTTTATAACCTTTTATGTTTGAATGAAAGTGAATCATGCACTCCGGAGTGATTAAATTAAGAATAATATCACATAGACTCATTAGCATACTTCCATTTAAACTTTTTGAGTGTAATTTTTTAACATATTTTAAAAAGGCTTCAATTATAGTATATGGAAAATTATATTGTAAAAATCAGTTTTTGACAACTTTATTTTTCTAGTCCATCATAATTTAATATAATTAATTATTATTAGTGATATAATTCATTACTTTTAGCATTAACTATTGATGAATTCATTTCAAAATATAAACTCCTAATTAATCAATTATTCATGAAATAAAGAATCAATTAAGTTGTTTTAGTTGTATTACACTGAAAAACATTATAAACGATATCATTATATCTAATATATTAAATCTTCTTATAACTATTTTTTATAAATTGTTTTTATTGAGTTTTAGTAATTATAGTTGACACATTACACTCCTTAGAAAATTAAAGAGGTACTGATTTTACATCCTTTTAAAAAGTTTCCTTATGTCAAGAAGTTCGGTGACTTTGATGTTGCGCTAATCTTAGTTTGTTGAATATTTGTCACTTCAGGCCATTTCTTCTCAAAACTCGTGTGAATAATTTTACACATTGTGTAGTTTATTTGTCCATTAATTTTCACATTTTATAATTGCAAGTTTCATATATATAAAGTGTGGTTGTAATTGAACTTTTCAAAAATGAAAATAATTTTCCTTAAATTGCGTGAATTGCAAATAGAGAGGTAGATCAATCGAAAAATCTTTTGCATATATATTTTCTTACACCAACTTTTATTTACTTGATATATTTATTGTGTTTGAGAACCTCAAAGTTTCTAACTTGTTAGATGTAGTAAAGTTTTCCGAACATATTAATAAAAACAAAAAAATTAAACACCGATTCAACGTTCTTAACAGCGTATACTTTTATTCAAAATATTTAAAACATTAGTATTTTCTCTTCACGCTTAAACGCAAGTAAAATAATAATCTTTTATGTTAGTTAAGAAAATTAATTAATATGAAATAGTTTTTAATGATTAAATTTTGTTTTTAAATTAATTTATGTTTGATATAGAAAGTAAAAAGGAATTACTGAAAATGGAATCTTAAATAATTAAATATGCGTACGAACAGGTTTTAGGGAAATCAACCCATTGAATAATTTGAATTTAAAAGTATGTTTTTATTGGTAAAAGGAGTACACAATCATCCATATTCAATGAATTTACGAAGGTGAAAACAATTTCCTTTCTACTTTATTCTTTTTTACTCTGCCCAAAACAGAGCATTAGGTTAAAAAAATGTCGGTGGATGAGACGTCTTCGATCCTAGAATTTCCTCCAATGAAATTAACCATCTATTTCACCATTAGCAATGGTAAATAAATTATGTTTGTGAGTATTTTCTGAACCTAGTTTCCGAAAAATTTAAAATTGATTTCATATAAGTACGAATAATATTTAATATTTTTAAAATGAAAGTATATTTTATTCTATTATTTAAATTTATTAATTTCATTTATTATATCATATTTATGTTTTCATTTTTTTTACATGTAGACGGATAGAATACAATAAAATTACTAATCATTTGAAAAATTAATATATATTTTGATTATTACGAAATTTTAGTTATATGTACTTATTTAGTATTTATATAATTCTTTGTATTTTTTTTAGTTGTTATTTAATATTATTCTAGTTTCAAATTTATACTATTATAATATTTTAAAAAAATATTTTTCAAATACTAAATATTTTGATAATATTATGATTTTTCTGTGATTTATATTTTCCTTTTATAGAAATGATTTAATTGACATTTGAAATTTATACAAACATAGAGATAAATATGAGTATATGAATATATCTATTATTTAATGATGAAACTTCTACGTGTTTTTTTGGGGTTTTGTTTTTGTATTTGAGGTTGGTTTGAAATGTAAATTATAAATATGAGTTGATTTATTTTTACTTTTTATAAAAATGTTGTCAAGAATCAAAATAGTTTTACAAGTGAACTCATCATGTTACAAATTTTTTTTTCTTTGAAAAAGCAAAATCGTCATAAGTCATAATGATTTTAGTGGATCAGAAAAGTAAAGTCGTTATGAATCATGACGACTTCACTTTTCAGATTCACTAAAATCATCATAACTCATGACGACTTACTTTTTAAAAGAAAAAAAAAACCGATTTCTATCGTGACGACTTCACCTTTGATGTCGTCGTCCATACAACTTCACTTTGTTTTGAAAAAAAAAAAGAAAGTAAAACGATCCATATTTAGAGATTAAATTCGAAATCAATCCTGAAATTAAAGAAACCTCTTTTGGCATCCGTGGCCCAAACTCACAACAAACTCTTTCGAAGCCAAACTCAAGAACTTAACCCCATGATCAAGTCAATTTTTTGTGCTTAAAACAAAAGAAAATATTAAGAAGAAAGAGCTAAGGAACTGAGATAGAAATATCAGACGAAGATAAAAATGGTTGAAAAGATGTAGTTGCAAGCTTTCAGGTAAATTTGCCTTAGTTTAAACCTCTTATCAAACAGCATTCATTTCCCAACAGGTTTGCGTGGTAGGTTTCTTTCGAAGAAAAAACGTACTTAATCATTAAGTAATGTTTTACTTACAAATTACCATTAATTATAGTGTAAACTTAAGTAGAAGTGCATAACGAGTCAGCAACAAAATTATACATATGCAAAGCAAAACAGGCTCTAATTCAGTCTCTCATTTGAAGACTCTATTTCTCTGTTAGTAACCACGAGTCAAAACCAAACACTAGCCACTACTCTTCCAAGCCATTCAATTATTTGATATCGCAATGAAATATTATCCAAAATTAAAGGGGACAGCACGTCGGTGCGTTGAAAAATGAGAAACATGTTCCCACTCACAAGTTGTTCTCAGTGTTCCCGTTTAACTTCAAACTTTGCAGCCACAAGAAGACAGCATCTCCTACACAATCATTGAAATTCAACACCAAAGATTGACCTTTTACAAAGCTGCCAACTTGCCACCGCATCATAGAAATAACTAGTAGACTGAGACATGCATGTAACAGTAAGTCCCCAAACTAGTATAAATACCATGCACTGCTTGTGTTCTTCAGCAACAGAAACATCAAAAACATGGTTTCCTTAACCTCCTTAGTTCTGCTACTTGCAGCTTTTGTTCTGTCCCCCCAAGTGCTTGCTAACTATGAAAAACCTCCTGTGTACAAGCCTCCCATCGAGAAGCCACCTGTGTACAAACCCCCAGTTCAAAAACCACCAGTGTACAAACCCCCAGTTCAAAAACCACCGGTTTATAAGCCCCCAGTAGAAAAACCACCGGTTTACAAGCCACCGGTCGAGAAACCACCGGTTTATAAGCCACCAGTAGAAAAGCCACCAGTTTACAAGCCACCGGTTGAGAAACCACCAGTTTACAAACCCCCAGTTGAGAAACCACCCGTTTACAAGCCACCGTATGGAAAGCCACCCGTGCATGAGTCTCAATATGAAAAGCCACCGGTGTACAAGCCCCCAGTGGAGAAGCCACCAGTGTACAAGCCCCCAGTTGAAAAGCCACCAGTTTACAAGCCTCCGGTTGAAAAGCCACCGGTTTACAAGCCCCCAGTTGAAAAGCCACCGGTTTACAAGCCTCCGGTTGAGAAACCACCGGTGTACAAGCCACCATATGGGAAGCCACCTTACCCAAAGTACCCTCCAACTGATGCATGATAAGAGGTGTACTAAGTATATGCTAAATAAGAGGCATAGCTATTATTACTATACCATTGCCATGCTCACGAATTATGGAAAGGATTAATCTTAGTTTCTTGGTTTCAAGTTGTCTTTTTTACTGTCTCTGGCCAAGATAAGAATATGCATGCACGGGATGAAATATTTGTGCTTTGTACTCTAGCTTATGAATACAATGTCTTTTAAGACTTTCTGATATTACTTGTCTCGGCAGATTAATTCTTAATGGTAAATCACTTTAACGCAATGTGCTTAACTTAAATATCAGTCCTAAATTCTTGTCGTGCAAGGGAGGTGCATGAAATTTTCTGTGAACAAGAGTGGTTAACTGCCACGGAATTTGCACGAAATATTTAGAGTACCAAATTATATATTTTCTATATATAAATTATTTTTTTTATTAAATAAAAAAAATTATTTCGTCCATTTAAACTATTTTCATAGTTCATATTCTTTCCCATCTTTAATTTTTCTAATTTATTGAATTTATACATTATAGGTATTCAATTTATGTTGAATTCTTAACACAACCGTAAATACATCCATAAAGTTTTACAAATTTTAACATATGTAGCGAAAAATAAAAATTTATTTGACTTAACATTAAAACAAAAATATGTCAAACAGTATAAACAACTCAAATACAATTATAAAATGTGTACAAAATATCAAATAAATTTAACAAAATTTGATTAAAATGATTAAATTCACGTATTTCAAAAGATGAAAGACTAAATTGATCCAAAATTTTAAAATAAACTAATTTTAAAATTTACTGAAAATGAAGAGACGAAAATATATTTAACTCAAAAAATAAAAATAAAATTTCTTTTGAGAGCCACGACTCGTGAACAAGTTCCGCCCTTGGTGATTAATATGGTTACAAAGAAAAGTGGTTAATAAAGGTTACAGAGTCAAAAGAAGAGTGGTTAACGAAGGTGTCTATGTTGTGTTTACTGTCTAATATAAAATGGTTTAAATATTGATTTGCTTTTAATTTTTATTTAGTTTTTGCAATTTATTTCTAATATTTTTTCTTCCATTTAGTTTTAATATTGGTGTCATTGGCTTTAATTTGGTCACTTTTTGTATTTTTGTCACCGAGGTGAACAATAATTCTTATGTGTTATTTTGTGGGTTTTGTGGTTTTTTTTATTAATTTTATTAATTTTTTTATTTTAAAAAAGTATAATATGCTAAACTAGTATTATATCATATATCAATATTAATGTCACGAGTAAAAAACTAAAAAAAATAACAAAATAATAAGGTAGTCAATGTTCAAAGTTAACGATAACAAAAATGATTGAATTAAATAAATTGATAAATATTAAAATTAAAATATTATGATCAAATTAAAAAAACTGAATAAAAATTAAGATCAAATCAATATTTAAACTTAACATTAATTATGTTGGATTAATTTATCTGAGTCAGAAAGTTTTCAGCGGACGGGCCAAAAAATTCTTCAGTTATACTCTTTAACATAGGAAAGAAATAAGGAAACACAATCAACTAGTAAAATAGAATTAACTAACAAACAAAATGTTCCATCAAGCATTCTAAGGGAAAACAAAAAACAAAAAAAAAACTTGAAATTAGCCCTAAATTAAAATTATTTTTATGCAAAATAATAAACTAGTTTTAGCTTACACAAAAATTCATTTCACTTTTTTCTCTATTATTGCTTTCTGAAAAGTTTTGATGAGGAAATTTATTTTAGGCTTAAATATATATTTGGTTTCTATTTTAGTTGTGATGGTTACATTTAGTTCATTTTTTATTTTACATTAAATTATATTTTTATTTTTGTCAATTTTTGTCAATTTGATCATTTTTGTTAATGGTATTCAAAGAATTAATGTTAGTGAACCGTGTATGTCACATGTCAACTCCTGTTTTTTTTTTTTAATTTTAGAAAAATTGTCTATGTGTCACGTCAATATCGTGTCATGTGTCAATGTCAGTACAACATGTGAGTTTGTGGTTGTATTATTTTCTTTTGTTCAATTTAGTCCCTATATTGGTTATTTTTCTCCAATTTCATCTTTATATTCGTTATTTTTTTTAGTCCCAATTTTAGTTAAAATGAAACAATTTTGTTCATTTCAAATTGACACAAAATTTAATGTTTTTATAAATATTATGCTAATTTTTTAAAATTGACATTTTTATTAATATTTTTAAATTCAATTATAAATTAATAAATTTAATTATAAATTGAATATAATTGTTAGATTTAATTGTTAAATAAAATACAATAATTTAAAATATTATTAGAATAACTTTTAATAATTATATTCTAAAATACTAATATTTTTAAAATTGACATTTAAAAATATTAAAAATATTAAAAATATTTTAGAAAGTATACTAATATAAAACATTGTAGATTTTAATATCTAAAATACAAGAAAAATATTAAATGTTTTAGATTTAACGATAAATTTTAGAAATGCAAGAATATTTTTTTTAAATATTTAATAATTATATTCTAATAATATTTTAAAAAATTATATTTTATTTAACAATTCAATCTACAAATTATATTGAATTTATAATTAAATTTACTAATTTATAATTTAATAATTAATAAAAAATGTCAATTTTAATAAATTATATAATATTTATAAAAAATAAATTTGGTCTCAATTTGGAATAGATAAACATGTTTCATTTTAACAAACACTAAAACTAAATTTAACAAAAATAATGAATATAAAAAATGAATTGAACAAAAATAATGAACATAGGAGTCAAAATGAACAAAAGGAAATAACACAAGCACAAATTGACACGTGACACTTAATTATTTAAACCGCATCAGTAAAAAGGATAAAATTGACAAAAATTAATGAAAATAAAAACTTAATTTGAGTGCAAAACCAACATATGATTAAATTGAATAAATCCAACGAAAATAAAAATAAAATATATATATTTAATTTTTTATTTTAATAAAGGAGAGAAACATAAGAATAGTGATGAAAATCACGCCCACCTAGAAGGGACTTTCTTCTTGCACCTCTAAATTTTCTTCTAAACTCCCAAACCTTTCGTCGTTGTCAATTATGTCCTTAAAAAAAATTACTATGTTATAGACTATACTTACTAATACTCACGCAGTCCCAAGTCACTTTCAACCAAGTGTTTTCTTTCTTCTCGACTTTGAGCCCCTTTCTTCCTTTCATTTAAAGTGTTTTTATGAGTTTCTTACTTTGTTCATCTTTGTATGTTTTTTTTTTTTTTTTTTTTTTATTTGTTTTTTTTTTTTTTTTTTTTTTTTTTTTTATTTTTAT
>Ga0099822_1001894_pt1 | contig 25273 bp, 13 predicted proteins | sample CowpeawhiteBW_FD_76839 | JGI IMG/M metagenome (GOLD analysis project Ga0099822, IMG submission 76839) | Root nodule microbial communities of legume samples collected from California USA - Cow pea white BW | ecosystem: Host-associated > Plants > Roots > Nodule | place: USA: California | collected... | reverse complement strand
TATATATATATATATATATATATATATGTATATATATATATATGTATATATATATATATATATATATATACATATATATATATATATGTATATATATATAAGGGTACTTTTGTGAATTAAAGTTTAGCAGGTATGAGTATTCACGGGTACGGATACTATGATATCCGTACCCGTCCCGTTAACATGTGGGTATTAAAAATACTCGTATCCACGAATAGCGGGTATCCATTTTTAATATTTGTTTCCTACCCGTTGCGGGTTTTATCCACGGATACTCGCGGGTACGAATTTTTTTGACATCCCTAAGCAGGGGTGTAAAACCACACGTCGTTTTTCTCTTTCATTTATTTCCATCTTCATCTTCATTTTTCTTAATTTTTTTTTCTCTACCTTCTCTCCAATTCTTTTTCCCATATTTCATCTCTTTAAAAATTTGATCACATCTTTATGATTAAAGCTAAAAATCAATTCTAACCAATAACATTTTTATATAAAATAAGTTTCTATTACTCTAAAGATTTTTTATTATTTTCTTTTTATTCTTATGATTTTGTTACCAATTTTGGCGAGGTCAGTGATGAAAAATGAACTTCTCAAAAATAATTCAACTTATATTAAAATCTGATTATATTTGAATACTTCGTTTTAGGTTCCTAGATTTTGATTAAGTTTTGCTTAAGTTGGATCTTTCTTTAGAATAAGGGATTACGAGTGAGAAAAACTATTTATATTTTTGACAGAGCCTGAGAATAGATGATTTGAATCTGAATATGATGTGATCATAATATCTAGAGTTTTATACAGGTTGTGTGTAGCTTGAACTTGTTATTTTGTTTGAGCTCGATATGAGAGTTGTGTAGTTTGAATTAAATGTATTTTGTGTTATCACTGTTTTTTAGTTAGATTAATGCATTTGAGATAAATTGGTTAAAGATGTTTATTGTTAGTTTATGAGCTTGATAGGAAAAACATATATAATGAGTTTGAATGACTAAAACTTGAATTAAAATGAGTGATGGATGATGTTTGAGAAAATTATATATTCTATTGATCATTTTGAACATTTTGAAAGTCGTATTTGATGAAGTAAATTTGAATAAAGCAGGTGAAATTCATTTGCCCTAGTGCATGACTTTGGCTTTATGATATTTTTGGTCAAGTGAAAGATTTTCTTTTGGTATCTCGGCCTTCTATGAGGCAATGATCAAGCTCAGGTTTTCCTTTGCTATATCGTCCCTCTGCGAGGCAATGGTCGAGCTTAAGTTTTCCTTTGGTATCTCGGCCCTCTGCGAGGCAATGGTCGACCCCAGGTTTTCTTTTGATATCCAAGCCCTCTGCGAGGCAATGGTCGAGCCCAATTTTTCTTTTGGTATATCGGCCTTCTGCGAAGTAATGGTCGAGCTCAGGTTTTCTTTTGGTATCTCAGCCTTCTGCGAGACAATGGTCGAGCCCAGGTTTTCTTTTGGTATCTTGGCCCTTTGTGAGGCAATGGTCGAGCCCAATTTTTCTTTTGATATATCGGCCCTCTATGAGGCAATGGTCGAGTTCAGGTTTTCTTTTGGTATCTCGGCCCTCTACGAGGCAATGGTCGAGCCCAGGTTTTTTTTTGGTAACTTGGCCCTCTACGAGGCAATGGTCAAGCCCAGGTTTTCCTTTGGTATATCGTCCCTCTGCGAGGCAATGGTCGAGCTCAGGTTTTCTTTTGGTATCTCGACCCACTGCGAGGCAATGGTTGAGCCCAGATTTTCTTTTGGTATCTCGGCCCTTTGCGAGGCAATGGTCCAGCCCAAGTTTTCTTTTGATATATCGGCCCTCTACGAGGCAATGGTCGAGTTCAGGTTTTCTTTTGGTATCTCGGCCCTCTACGAGGCAATGGTCCAGTTCAGGTTTTCTTTTGGTATCTCGGCCCTCTGCCAGCCAATGGTCAAGCCCAGATTTTCTTTTGGTATATCGACCCTCTACTAGGCAATGGTCGAGCTCATGGTTTCCTTTGGTATCTCGGCCCTCTACGAGGCATGGTCGAGCCCAGGTTTTCTTTGGTATCTCGGCCCTCTGCGAGGCAATGGTTGAGCCCAGGTTTTCTTTTGATATATCGGCCCTCTGTGAGAAAATGGTCCAGTTCAGGTTTTCTTTGGGTATCTCGACCCTCTTCGAGGCAATGGTCGTGTTCAGGTTTTCTTTTGGTATCTCGACCCTCTACGAGGCAATGGTTGAGCTCAGGTTTTCTTTTGGTATCTCGACCCACTGCGAGGCAATGGTTAAGCCCAGATTTTCTTTTGGTATCTCAGCCCTTTGTGAGGCAATGGTCCAACCCAGGTTTTCTTTTGATATATCGGCCCTCTACGAGGCAATCGTCGAGTTCAAGTTTTCTTTTAGTATGTCGGCCCTCTACGAGGCAATGGTCCAGTTCAGGTTTTCTTTTGGTATCTCGGCCCTCTGCCAGCCAATGGTCGAGCCCAGATTTTCTTTTGGTATATCGGCCCTCTGCTAGGCAATGGTTGAGCTCAAGGTTGCCTTTGGTATTTCGGCCCTCTACGAGGCATGGTCGAGCCCAGGTTTTCTTTGGTATCTCGGCCCTCTGCGAGGCAATGGTTGAGCCCAGGTTTTCCTTTGATATATCGGCCCTCTGCAAGGAAATGGTCCAGTTCATGTTTTCTTTGGGTATCTCGGCCCTCTTCGAGGCAATGGTCGTGTTTAGGTTTTCTTTTGGTATCTCGACCCTCTACGAGGCAATGGTTGAGCCCAGGTTTTCTTTCGGTATCTCGGCCCTCTACGAGTCAATGGTCGAGCCCAAGTTTTCTTTTGATATATCGGTCCTTTGAGACGCAATGGTCGAGTTCAGGTTTTCTTTTGGTATATCGGTCCTCTGCGAGGCAATGATCGAACTCGGGTTTTCTTTTGGTATCTCGGCCCTCTACGAGACAATGGTCGAGCCCAAGGTTTCTTTTGGTTTCTCGGCCCTCTGCGAGGCAATGGTCGACCCTAGGTTTTCTTTTGGTATCTCGGCCCTCTGCGAGGCAGTGGTCGAGCCCAGGTTTTCTTTTGGTATCTCGGCTCTTTGCAAGCCAATGGTCGAGCCCAAGTTTTCTTTTGATATGTCAGCTCTCTGCGAGGCAATGGTCAAGCTCAGGTTTTCTATTGGTATCTCAGCCCTCTGCGAGGCAATGGTCAAGCCCATGTTTTCTTTTGGTTTCTTGGCCCTCTACGAGGCAAGGGTCGAGCCCAGGTTTTCTTTTGATGTATCTTTCCTATGCGAGGCAATGGTCGAGTTCAAGTTTTCTTTTCGTATATCGGCCCTTTACGAGGCAATGGTCGAGTTCATGTTTTCTTTTGGTATCTCGGCCCTCTACGAGGCAATGGTCGAGCCCAAGTTTTCTTTTTGTATCTTGGCCCTTTGCGAGGCAATGGTCGAGCCTAGGTTTTCTTTTGATATATCGGCCCTCTGCAAGGCAATGGTTGAGCTCAAGTTTCCTTTTGGTACCTCGGCCCTCTGTGAGGCAATGGTTGAGCGCAGATTTTCTTTTGATATATCGACCCTGTACGAGGCAATGGTTGAGTTCAAGTTTTCTTTTGGTATCTCGGCCCTCTGTGAGGAAATGGTTGACCCTAGGTTTTCTTTTGGTATATCGACCCTTTATGAGGCAATGGTCGAGCCCATATTTTCTTTTGGTATATCGGCCCTCTACGAGGCAATGGTCGAGTTCAGGTTTTCTTTTGGTATCTCGGCCCTCTGTGAGGCAATGGTCGAGCCTAGGTTTTCTTTTGTTATATCGGCCCTTTATGAGGCAATCGTCGAGTGCAGGTTTTCTTTTGTTATATTGACCCTCTGCGAGGCACTGGTCAGGTTCAGGTTTTCTTTTGATATATGGGCCCTCTACGATGCAATGGTCGAGTTCAGGTTTTCTTTTGGCATATAGGCCCTCTGTGAGGCAATGGTCGACTTCTCTTTTTTTCATTTTTGAAACTCGAACAAAATTAGTGTTTTTATCTTTACTTATCTTTTACTATGATAATATGAAATTTTCACTTTCATAATATCTAGTTAAATCTAAGTAAAGAGGGGCAGTTGTCAACACCCAATTTCGTCCGCGTAAATGCATTTGTTTATTTAAAATAATAATAATAATAATAAAATAATATATAAATTAATAATAATAAATAATAATAAAATAAAATAAAAATATGTTTTGATTGATGGTAGTTTTTTTTAACTTTAATTCTACCATGGGAAAGAAGAAAAAAAAAGAAGAAAAAACAAGAGAAGGGAGAATCTAATTTATTTTTAATTATCACACGCTTTTCATGAGCCTAAATGTTTTGTACATATTTTCACCCCACTGTTTTCTATTTACACTCTTCACAAGACATGTTAGAAAAGGACGTTTCATAGTTTCTGTATAATATTAGGAGCAATATTTTTTTATAATAATTTGAATAAATATCTTGCATTTACACTTATGTGGTGTGTCTCTTTGCGTTGTCAGTATGGGAAGGTATTATTTTAATTAGAAGCAAATATTTCCGATAATAATGCTTTTAGAGAATGGTACGATTTTAATAGTTAGAAGAGAATATTACTGGTAATAATTAGAATCAATTATATGAATAATATGTTATGATTTGATCATGATCTTCATGTACCGGAAAATATATGATTCTAGTAATTACAAGCAATATTTCGTTAATAATTATAATCAATATTGTGGATATTATGCAACGATTTAATTGCTATAATATGTTTCATCAGGACTAATTCCTTCCTCATATATTTTATTAATAATCAAAGACTAGGATTTTAGTGGTACCCAAGGTGCCTATATAAGCACAAGAACTTCTCCAATGCAGGACAGGGAAAAAAATTAGAAAACCCCCTCTCCTTCTTTATTACTAGAGCACGCGCAAAAGGTAGTCACCTTAAGGTAAATGCTCTTTGCTCCTAATGCTTTTCATGATTCTCTTATAACATCAAATATATGATCGTTTGAACCGTTGTATGATTAAATGTGTTCGAGGTTGTCATGTTAGATAATTTTGGGTTTGTCATAGATGTACTCAACCTTTCTCTTTCCCTTTATTTTTATCTTGGTAATTAAAAAGGTGTTTTTTCATAGACTTTAATTCTCTAAATAATAATAATAATAATAATAATAAATTTAAAAAATAAAAAATTATATTATTTCTTTTATATAAGTATTGAATATCATGTCAAGTCTCGGACTTGCTTGATAATCAAAACATCCTTGCATAGGCTTTTAATTATTTTTTAATTAATAATAATAAAAAAATAAAAAAGTATAAAATCATTTTAAATATCATGTCAAATCTCGGATTTGCTTGATAACTAAATCTTTTATCATGTAGAATCTCGAGTTCTCTTGATATTAATACAAAAAATATATATTAAAATCTAAAAAATTAAAAAACAAAATAACAATAAATAACAACAAATGTTTTATAAAGAACTACGTTATCCCTGATTTTCCAAATGGAAATACGTAGGAGCAAGGTACAATCCTCGTCGGGCCCAAAAAAAAATTGTTTTAATCTTTAATATTTTTGTATGTGTTTTTATTTTGTTTGTTTTTTTGGGGAATAACAAATATTTTAAACATCAAATTTTATCTTGCACACTTAATTAAAGAAGAAACCGTCTTAAGACGGGCGTTGTGGGATGCTAATACCTTTCCCCACACGTAACCGACTCCCGAATCCAAATTTGGTTTTGAAGACCATTCTTTTTTAAGGTTTTTCTATAGTTTTCCATAATAAACTATGGTGGCGACTCCTCTGTTTTTTTTTTAAATTATTTTCGTCGTCCCACCGCGATCTCGGTTGCGACACACATCAATCTAGAACTACTCTAGAAATATAGAAATCTTTAATTGCACTAAATGTATATAAGTGTAGAAAAATTATGCAATTAAGTTTTAAGTGGCAAAATAAAGGTATGGATCAACTCAACTTCTAAAGTCTACATAAAACTCAAAATTTGACTAACTAAGACATAAACTTAAAACTTAATAGGATAAAACTTTGGAAATTGAACTAAGCTAGACTTTGGAAATGCTAGGAACTAGATAGAGACATTATAAGTGGTATATAAAGGACAAAGACATTACAAGTGGAAATTGTAACCTTAAACAAGCAACCTTAATCTATGTAGACTACTTACTACAAGTTTAAAAGTGTCAAAAAAAAGTCTATAATTATTACTAACTGCTGAAAAGTATATAGAACGATAAATATCACCTATCCAAACATAGAAATGCACCCTAAGCTAAACTAAAATTAAAACTCTGCACTAAATCTAAGAATACAATTTTGAAGAAATTGGCTAGATAAGTTTTAACATACTCTAACACAATGAAAATATAATTACTTCCTAAAATTGAACCTTATAACAGAATTTCACTATCTAAAGTTAAAAACCACTTTAGAACTATTATAAAAATCTATAAATGTAAAACTACACTAAAACCATATACGAAAGTGTAAAGATATTGTGAAAGCAAGTTTTAAATTGTAAAGTAAAGGTGGGAATCAACTCAACTTTTATCATCTATATAAAACTTAAAATTTGACTATCTAGGACCTAAACAACAAACTAGACTAGTCTAAAATAGGCTAAAATATAGGAATTCAACAAACATAGTATTTGGAAATGCTAAGCAACTATGTTGTAACATTTTGAATGGTATATAAAGGATAAAAACTAAGCTAAAAGTTAAGAACATAAAAAGAAATAAAAACTGCTTGAAAGAATATATAAATGACAATACTTAACAGCCAAATAGAGAAAAAAATAGGCTAACCTTAAAACATAAACCTTAATCTATCTAGACTACTTCCTAAAAGATTTAAAATGGCAAAAAAGACTAGAGTTAAAGCTAACTATACACAATTTTGAAGTAACTAGCTAGACAAGTTTTAACATACACTAACACTGCGAAAATCTATTTACTTCCTAAAACTGAACCTTACAACATAATTTCACTATCTAAATCTAACACACTGCTCTAGAACTACTCTAGAAATTGAACTTCATGCTATCCTCATCCAAATTAGGATAAAACTTAAAAATTGAACAAAGCTAGAATTTGGAAATGCTAAGGAACTATGTAGAGCCATTAAAAGTGGTATATAAAGCAAAAAACAAAACTGAAAGTTAGGAACATATAAAGAAATTAAATATGCCTATAACAACCTACAAACTACACATCTTGAGATTTGACTTAATTAATCAGTTAACAATTCCACTCTCAATTCTACAATGTTTTTTTTTGAATTTAAACCTCTTTGTCGCAACCGAGGTCACGACGGAACGACAAAAAAATTATTTTAAAATAACAGAGGAGTCGCCACCATAGTTTATTTAGGAAAACTATAGAAAAACCTTAAAGATTTTAGTCTTTGAAACCAAGATTAGATTCGGGAGTCGGTTACGTATGGATAAGCTATTAGCACCTCACAATGTCCATCCAAAGATGGTTCAGTTTAATTAAGTGTGCAAAATTAATGCAATTTTTAAAATATTTAGTTTCTCACAAAAATCAAACAAATAAACAAATACAATATATTAAAAAGAATATTATTGAAATTTTTAGTTAGGCCCGACAAGGATTGACTTTGCTTCTACGTATCTCCATTCGCAATGGAGAATCAGGGTTACGTAGTTCTTTAAAAAACTATTTGGAAAAAAGATCTTAAAAACATTTTAAATTTTTGGGAGGTGAACCCGACAAGGACTTGACCTCGCTCCTACGTATTTCCATTCAAAACGAAAAATCAAGGATCATGTAGTTGTAAATAAAGGACTATGAAAAATTATTTTTAAAAGATTTTAATTTTTGTGAAGGTGAACCCGACAAGGACTTGGCCTTGCTCCTAGTATTTTCATGCAAAATGGAAAATTAGGGATCACGTAATTCTAGATAAAAAAAATTATTTTAAAATATGTGATTTTTGGAAGGTGAACCCGTCAAGGATTGACCTTGCTCCTACGTATCTCCAATCGGAAAGGAGAATCAGGGGTCATGTAGTTCTAGAATAAAAAATAATAATTAAAAAAACTGTTTGAAAAAAATATGATTTTTGGAAGGTGAACCCGACAAGGATTGACCTTGCTCCTACGTATCTCCAATCAGAATGGAGAATCAGGGATCATATAGTTCTAGATAAAAGAACTATTTATAAAAGATGGAAGGGTTTGTAAGCATCCAGGGTTTGTAAATTTGCAAATTTTTAGAGAAATTTTGTATGTTGTAAAAAGCAACGATCAAGCAAGTCTAAGACCCAACATGATAATTAAAAAGTATAAAAATATTATCAAGCGAGTCTGGGACCCGACATGATAATTAAAGTTATGATGAAAATTAATGATTATCAATTGAGTCCAAAACTCGACATGATAATTAAAGTTATGAAAAATAATGATTATCAAGCGAGTTTGAGACTCGACATGATAATTAATGTTATAAAAATAATGATTATCAAATGAGTCCGAGACTCAACATGATAATTAAAGTGATGAAAATAATGAATATCAAGCAAGTCCGAAATTAAACATGATAATTAAAGTTATGAAAATCTTGATTATCAAGTAAGTCTAACACTTGACGTGATAATTAATGTTATGAAAATAATGATTATCAAGCAAGTCCGAGATTATACATGATAATTAATGTTATTAAAAATCTTGATTATGAAGCAAGTCCGAGACTCGACATGATAATTAATGTTATGAAAATAAGTATAAAAAAGAATTATTATCAAGCGAGTCCGAGACTTGACATGATAATTAAAGATATGAAAAAAAAATTATAAAAATGAATGATTATCAAGCGACTTCGTGACTCGACATGATAATTAAAGTTATAAAAAACATTGATTATCAAGTGAGTCTGAGACTGGACATGATATTATGAAAAATAATGATTATCAAACGAGTTTGAGACTCAACATGATAATTAATGTTATGAAAATAATGATTATCAAGTAAATCTAAGACTCAACATGATATTTAATGTCATGAAAATTATGATTATCAAGCGAGTCTGAGACTCAACATGATAATTAATATGAAAATAATGATTATCAAGCAAGTTTGGAAGTCAACATGATAATTAAAACTATGAAAATAATGATTATCGAGCGAGTCCAGACCTTGACATGATAATCAATGTTATGAAAAAAAGTATAAAAAAGAATTATTATCAAATGAGTCTGAGACTCAACATGACAACTAAAGTTGCGAACAAAAATTATAAAAAGGAATGATTATTAAGCGAGTTTGAGACTTGACATGATAATTAAAGTTATAAAAAACAATGATTATCAAGTGAGTCCGAGACTCGACATGATATTATGAAAAATAATGATTATCAAACGAGTCTGAGACTCAACTTGATAATTAATGTTATGAAAATATGATTATCAAGCAAATCCAAGACTCGACATGATAATTAATGTTGTGAAAATTATGACTAACAAACGAGTCTGAGACTCGACATGATAATTAATGTTATGAAAATAAGATTATCAAGCAAGTTTGGAACTCAACATGATAATTAAAGCTATGAAAATAATGATTATCAAGCGAGTCCAGAACTTGACATGATAATCAATGTTATGAAAATTTTTATTATCAAGAGAGTTTGAGACTTGACATGATAATTAATGTTATGAAAATATTTTGAAAGATTTTAATTATCAAGTAAACCCAACATGATAATTAATGAGAATTTTGATATTTTAATTATCAAGCAAATTCGAGGATCAAAATGATAATTAATGTTATGCGATATATCTATAAAAAACAAAATAAATAATTGATAATAATTATATATCTCTTTTAGAAAAGAATATCACCAAAAATAAATAAAATTTTCTCAGTTAATGCCTAAACATATTTATTATTCAATAGCTATCTCAAAATTCATTATTCAAATATTCATGTTTACAAGCAACATATTATATTAGCCATTAAAATCAACACTCGCATTCCGATCAAAGAAATTAAGGAAAAAGTATAAAAGATTTTGATTAATAAACTAACTTACCAAAAGAACCTTTCAAATGCAGATATTTATATATACATATAAGGTTTATTTTTCTTTGACACCTTTTATGCCAACACGCATATGCAACTTTCATCTAATATTAATGGCCATAAAGCCCATCCCAACTTTCGTATATTACACAACCAACCATTTCTTTTGACATAACAAACCCACATTATAAGAGACAATTTCATAAAAGCAATGATAATTAGAACATGTACATATGGTGCCATGACGAGTTCAAGCTGCAGTGTAAGAGAAGGAAAAGAGAAAAAAAAACAATCAATATGTTTGGTGTTATGATCTCATAATAAATATCACAAGTAAATATAGAAGGAGAAATAAAAACCTGGATTTTTTTCACACCTGTTTGATGATTTTTGCTTTTCAAAATCAAAATAATGTTTGCAATTGTATCTCTCTTATCTTCTCAAAGCTCTATGTTTTGGTGGCTTTGCTCCTCCAAGAAGTATTTTCAAGTGTTTTTTCTTTGTGTTTGGTATCGAGGTGTGTGATCCCTTAGTGCGAGTTATTCTAGAATGATCGTTAACGGAGGGTGATGAGAGTGAGATCCAAAAAGGATATTTTTGACCTTGGGAAGAAGATGACAGTGGATAAAGGAGAAATGTCTCGTTATGTATCGTGTGAAAACCATGTCTTTAATGAAGCGGAGAAAGAAAAAAAGAACTCGAGGAACCAGCATCAGAGACTCTGAGATCTTGAGACCTTTTTCTATTTTTTAGCATCGTCTAAGATATTAACTATGTGCGGAGGTTGAGAGAAATGAGAAGAAAGTCTAGACAATAAGTGATGATGATGATGATGAAAATTATGATGAGGAGGATGATTAAATAAGTGTTTGGACCCATTTGCATTGAAAATTAGATTGCTATTATGACTTAGTTATGAATAATCAACTATTAATACACTAATTGAATGTTCTAGAAAAATTATTAGATGTGTATTATATCTTTATGATGCTTTTTATTTTTTTACAAATTGTAGATTATAAGTTTATTGACACATGATTAAAAGTTCCACTTCTTTATCATATTCTCATAGTTTTATTTTCAATTAGTTTACAATGACATCCGGAGGTCCATCTAATCCTGATAAGGGGGAGGAGATAGCAAAATGTAAAGAAAAGAGGGCGCCAAAAAAGGAACAATATGTTTTGAGTATTCCTGCCACTGTAACATCTACATCCATTCCACCCCCTGCCACTAACACACAAAGTGCACCCATACAGTACCCTCCCCATCTCTTGTACCCATGCCATCACCATCCCTATCCACACCTTTTGTGGTACCCACACCACCTCCTCTTGTGGTACCCACACCACCCCCTGTTGTGGTAGAGACACTACCCCCTCCTGTGGTACCCACACCACCCCCTATGTGGTGGAGACACCACTCCCTCCTATGGTTCCCACATCACCCCCTCCTATGGTACCCACCACACTACCCATCTTTCATCTACAAAAACCTTCTCCCTCATTGTCTAATGCTTTACAGAATATTGTTATACCTTCCCCATCATTAGTTCCTTCTCTTAATATTGTTGGCACCTCAGATACTACTAATGGAGGTACTAATGTTGACCCTCCTCTTCATGAGCGACCAGTGAATGAACTGTTTAATCGAGAGGGTAATACTTTCTATCAAGTTAAAAATTAATTTTTATTACACGTCCTATTTTTTTACCTTGGGTTCTTATGGATGGATTTTCTTTAATGAATATGCAGGTTTCTTCCTTCTAGACTTGTTTCCCAGGCCATCACACGGTTTATTAAGCAACAAATTTTAACAGCTTGGCCGTCATGGGGAGCAATATCTCTAGAAGACAAAGATCATTTATGGCATTATTTTAAGGTAACACGTCATTTATCATATTCTCTTTTGCTTACTTTGTATGTTAATATTGAAATGCAAGTTCACTATTATTGGTGATTTCCACTTTTATTCATTGTCAAAAGGAAGGTTTAGTTGAAACCTCAGCATGAAGCAAAAATTCATAAAATTCTTCACAGCAAAGCATCTCATAGACTATCTGAGACGTTTAGAGAGGCTAGGAAGGCAAGCCAATGCCCTTACTGGCTTGGGGATGATGTGTGGAATAATTTGCTAACACATTGGAATTCTCCTACATACCGCAATAAATGTGTTATAGCCCAAAGGAACCAAGGTTCCGAAAAGGGTGGTAGCCTACACACAGGTGGTAAAAACATTCATTCTTAAGTAATTCATATTGTATAATCATTTTTAAAATTTTTGTATATGTATATAACCCCTTTCTTTTGTTATAGGCAAAAGAGCTGGGACGAGTTGCTCATATTGATGAGGTATTTCAACAAACACATCTATGCAAAGGAATTGACTAATTTGTTGATCAAATATCTCGGATGACATGTGTAAGCAAAGACTTTAATTTTATTATAAAAAAACTTTAATTTGTACCATATTTAACTAATTTCTCATTATTTTATTTAATAGGAACAATTTGGAAATAGACTTTCACAGGTCAGATCTGAACAAGGCTCATATGTTGGTGGATCACAAGAGAATACCATTGATGATCTTGCTGTTGTTGATATGATTAGGACAAACTGCTGGGTTGAGGTTGTTGGTGGAAAGAATAATGGAAGAATATTTGGGACAAGACAACTTGCAGGTGGAAGTAATAGCCTGAAGCCACAATCTTCGGCATCCAATTCTAGAGATGAAGAAGTTACCAACCTCAAACAACAACTACAAGAAACTAATCAAAAGTTAAAAGTAACTGATCAGCGATTGCAAGAAAATGATCAGGCTTATGTAGAATTGAAAGGTCAATTTCAATCGTTGGAGAATATACTCCTCAAATTGTTACATCCTGACCAACAAGTCCTTCGACAAGCTGTATCCAACCTAACAGTCTCAGCAATAGCCTGCACCTGCCCAACCTACAGAAGTCCAACCAAGCCTAGAGCAGTCCAGCGAAATGCCACCCAACCCAATTCTAGACCCTGAAGATCTTGCTGCTTCAATGACTATGTAGATTATTAGGGTTTCTAACTTATGAAATTTATTTTTAGAATAAGTGTACCTTGGATATTGTCACTCATTACTAATATTTTTATGCTTGATTGTGTACACTAAATTTGGAAGTTTATTATTGGATATTTGGTATGAAATTCTGTAATTGGCAGGGATATGTGTGGTTTGGAATGTTTATGCAGGTCTAATTGTGTTTGATTATGTGTGGTAAAGGAGAAAATAAAACTAATTCTACAGCCATAGTTGACTTTATCGAAAGATTTACCGATGGATATATCCATCAGTAATGATGCAATAAACTTACGATAGATAAATCGGTCGGTAAATTACACAGGCTAACACATTCATGCACTCAGACTTATCGACGAAAAGTTTAGCACTACTTACCAACGGTTGATATCCGTCGATAATTACCAACAAAAATGCTGACGGACGCATATCCATATGTAAATATTACAGACTAACGGTTTATCGACAGATTTTTATCCGTCGAAATTTTGTTGGCAAAATCATATTTCTAAGGGATATTGTCCATTACGAACAGAATGTGGCCATCGGTAATCAGTGATTTTTTTATAGTGAGCTATGAATTTTGTATCCTTATTGGGTTGTCGTAAATGTTACAAAAATATGATACGCATTGTTTTCTAAAGTATTTTTCCACTAAACTAAATAAAATCACTTCACAAAGCACAAAAAATAAGTTAGGTGTCATAAAATTTGCTCCTTTGTTTGGGTTGTCTAGGTGTTTCTTCCTCTATAGCTGGTTGTTCCTTTTGTTATGGACCTTCTTTTCCCTAATATGCATCAAATGATGAACTTGCCTCATTATGAAAATATGGTAGTTGTGTGGTTCTTTGAAATGGAACATACATACTCTCAACCCTATTATTAAAGTTTGTTGGATGCATATATTGCATGTAACTGTTGGCAAAAGGTAAGGTGTTAAGATCATCAGTGAACAAGTTACATACGAAATTAGTTGAACTCGATGCAAATAATTATCTTGGGTCATCCATCATAGGTTATGCTAAAGGTGTCATGAATTGTTCATCGTGTGGGTTATAATAATTACTTTCATATGTAGATGTGGTTTGTGGCGATGGTTTTTTTGTTCTGTGGTTATTGTTGTGGATGATAATAATTAACTATATCTGGGAACGTTTGTTGTGATCGTGTACTCTGTTGTGCATAGGATCCAACAATAGATAGGGTGCTGACAAGAAATGTATGGAATTTTCCATGTACCATTCCATATACTCTCGACTTGGCATAAATGTATGTGCATTAGACGACCAGACAATGTTAGTTCTCCATAGTTGTTCCACATGTTAATCCATTTTATATGTTTAGTTTGCCAATGTTCGTTGGGTCGCCCTTGCAAGTCAACTTTGTGAAGTTTGTCCAAGTTATTTGACAGGTTAGGGATGTCTTGAAACAAACAAAATTACAACTTAACTCAAGTAGATTCATGTCATTCAACAACTGAAAAAAAAAATGATGGGAATACATGTTGTCCACAATTCAGCATCCTTATATGTTTCTGGTGGGATTGATGCTTCAATATCTTTGTATGGATTCCATATAAATTGTAGTAAATGGTTGTTTTTAGCACCAATAGTTTTCAGGCCTCGTGTAGTGTGGAACTCAAACATGTGCATAGATCGAGTAATATTCAATCTTAACCAATTACATTAAAGTAGGTCCAAGAAGGAGTGTTTTATGTGACTTTTCCAAAAGTCTGCACTTGTCATAAATGGTTTCCAAGTCTTATGTAGTGTGGAACTAATCTTGTACGTTCATCGAGTAATATTTAATCTCAATCATTACATTAAATTAGGTGCAGTAAGGAGCACTTTATGTGACTTTGCTAAAAGCCTGCACTTGTCATAAATGGTTTCCAAGCCTCGTTCAGTGTGGAACTCAATCTTGTGCGTTTATCGAGTAATATTTAGTCTCAACCATTACATTAAAGTAGGTGCAGTAAGGAGTGTTTTATGTGAATTTGCCAAAAGCATGCACTTGCCATAAATGGTTTTCAAAACCTTATGTGGTGTGGAAATTAGTTTGGTGCGTTCAAATTGTTAGATTCGATTTCAATTTCAAATGTGTTTTACTACAAGCCTGTCATAACAACACCTCAAAGTTTTACTTTTGTTCCAATTTCATCAGATGATGAAGTCAACATCATGGTTGAATGACACCTTCAGCTTCCATATGAATTTTTCCTTATACTTCATGTTATTCTACTAAAGGAATATGAAGAAATTAATTGTGTTTGTAGCATGAATAAAAACCACGTTGTTAATCAAGACTAAGAACATCAATTATTGAAGTTTGTAAGTTAATGTCTTTTTCATGTAACTAAATGTGGTTTGCATTATAATTGTATCAAATAATATTGTCACTTTGATTAAATTAGTGATTGTTGAAGTTAACGACATTCATTATGTACAGTTTGGCATAAACCTTAAACATTATTGGAATAAAAAAACTAAATTAGGAAACATCAAAATGCAAGAATAAATAAACATAGAACATGATGACAAACGAACAAAAATATTATGAATTCTAACAACTAAAGGTTTCAAGAGAGACACACCAAAATCGAAATGAAGATGAACCAAACAAGTACATCATGAATTGATCCTTAAAGATTCATTCAATTTTTTTCCATTTGCTCCCATGTCGTCAAAGCATTGTGTTTTGAACAATCATAATGTTTGCGAATGAACACCCTAAGTTCAAACCTTAAATAACTTTCAATAATTTCAACCCAAAACAAACCTCGTTATTGATAAGTATCTTATCACTAGAGTTTTTCCTAGCCAATTGCATTTTTTTGGGTAGGTTTAAGTGGTTAATTAGGAGTTATTAACTTAGAATTAGTTTAGTTAGGTTTTTAGGTTAGTTTTACAAAAATAGCTTAATTATGTGTGTTTAGTACATTTTTAGTATAGACCTTAGAAGTACTAATAGTTAGACTTAGTTTAGCATAAAAGATAGGTTCATAAATAGTTAATAGCATACAAGTTTAGTCTTAGGTTAGAAGCATAGGCTTAGACTTAGATTTGGTCTAGTTTGTAGTCTAGTTTTAGGAGCTTTTAAGTAGGATTTGATGTGACTAACCTTTAATTTGAGGATTTTGAGTTTGATCCAAATATAATGAGCAAGGAAGGTTTCAAATTTAGGAGGAAAACTATGAGAAAAGTCGGCTCCAGCGAAAGTGCTAAAAATTGGTAGAGTTGACTTTTTGGTGGGAATGTTGACCAATAGTTGACAAACAATTCACTTTTTGAATTTCAATTCCAATTGAGATGGCACCTAGGGGGAAAGTTTCAAGACATTAAAATACACTTGTGATGACCTTAAGATGGCTTAAAAGTGATCAAATGATGCATGGAACTCTTGAATCTCATTTTTGCATGTTTAAGTTCAATTAGGTGATTTTAGTAGTATAACTTTGAATTGTGTTTTCTAATTGGTTTCTTTAGTCTTAAATTACAGAAGGGATTGGGACCTGAGGTGCTTGAGTGAGCCTAGCCTTGGAAGGTTGTTGAGATGGATGAGTTGTGGTAGGAAGATCAAGAGTGTGTCATATAAGCCTAGCACGTGGGAAGCAACTTGAGAGTGGTCCAAGGACTCCTATGAGCCAGCTGGATTGTCCACTGCCTACAACAAGTCACGAGCCTGAAGAGAAAAAAAGAAATGGAAAGAGTGACCGACTATGGCCCTTGGCAAACTGCTAGAAGAAGGGTTACCTGAGTTGCAAGTTAAAGTTGTTAGGTGATTAGGAAGCAAGGAGTTGGTTAGTTGGTTAATTTTACTTGTAATAACCAATAACAAGTAGCTGAAACTAGGTGTTTTTAAGTGCCAAAACAGTGCAAACATATACACACATACACACACTCATTCATCACACCACACTCCTTCCAACCACAACTCTCACCATCTTCTCTCCATTCAAACCACATTACAATATAATTGTTCTTCATTTTGTAGCCACCATTGTTGTGTTTTCTAGAGTGATTATTGAAGCAACAACCACAAAGTAGGTGTTGCATACAAATTCTCCTCTTTTGTAAGGATTTGGCTTAAATACCTTTTTCGTCCTCATTTTTGTAGTGTTTTTTTGCGGATGGTCCTCATTTTTACTGAATGTTTAAAATGGTCCTCATTTTCGCAATTCGTGTTTAATTTGGTCATTTTTTGTGACGCCATTTAAATCAGTAACAGAGCACTATACAGGTGGCACTATTTGTATTACATTGTATTGGGGTGTGTTATGTGTATTGTCCAGGTATGGTAATTAGATATTTGGGGATAAATAGGTGAGCTAAGTTTTGGTAATGAATGTTTGGGCAATTGGTGAGTTTTGGCAATCTTCTTCCTCCTTTCCCAATTGGTGTTGCTGCAATCTTCTTCTTCTTGCAATCCCATTATATAGGTATGTCACGGTCCCAATCTTCTTCCTTTACCTCTGGTTATAATCGTGGGAGACAATCGTGTTGTAGCACTTCGTGCAATGTTGGTGGTTCAACGAGAAATGGATTAACCCCGATTTGTAGCTGTAGAGAGATGGCATCTTTGAGGATGGCAAGAACTCCAAAGAATATTAGTAGAAAATTTTGGGGTTGTCCCAATTACAAGGTGAGATTAAGTGTACAATCTATTTTTTTTTTGTTAATAATAAATTGGTTTTAATTTTTGGTTTGTTGATTTACAAAGTAGTGGTTCCAATAATGTGGGCTGCAACTTTTTCAAATAGTGGTGTGAAGAAGATGTTGATGAAAGGGATGTCATCATCATGACACAAATGAGGCAGATTAATGATTTGAAGAAGTCATTGAAGGTTGTTGAGAAAAGGCTGCAATTAGTAATAGGGTTCACTTGTGTTCTTATTGTATTTTTCGTACTGTTGTTTTGTGTAATCTTTTAAAGTCCAATCTGTTTTGTACTATTGTAAAATGAAGAAATGAATTAGTGTGGTTATGTTGATATTAGTCCCAACCTGTTCAAAATGACATGTTAATCTAAGCATTGAAGTAACTGATATTGATCTAAGCTTGGAAAAAATTAAATTGATGTGAGTCTGGAAGAAGTGAAATTCATAACATTAAGTCATCCTCATCAAAATGCAGTACATCAATGTTTGAAAAAAGTGAAATTGAACTAAGTTTAAGGAGAGTTAAAATACATATAATTGCCTACATGGCCTCCTCCAAAAATGTAGTACATCAATAATAAGGTTAATCAATTTTACATCAGAAAATTCAAAAAAATAACTAGGACGTATGATTCTGCTATCATGGCCTCCTCCTAATATGTAATTTCATCATAAACTGTTGAGATGGTTCGTCTGGTGTTGGTAGTGGTGCTGCTTGACTCTCCACTTCATTCCTTGGTGGTTGAGTTGTTGGAGTTTCAGCAGTTGGTGCATTCTCAGCAGGGTTAGCATTCTCAGCAGGTGTTGTAGTTCCCTCAGTAGAGTTAGCATTGTCAACATGTGGTTCAGTTTGGGCATCTGGTGTAGTCTCACCAGGTGTAGCAGTTTCCTCAGCTTGTGGTGCAATTTTGTCAGCAGGTGGTGCAGTTTGCTCATCCACAGGCTTATCTGGGCAATTATTCCTGTTATGAACAATCTGACAGCATATGCTACATTTTTTCTGTGACCTCCTTTGATGATTTGTGTGTTATCCTTTCTCAACTCTCACTCTTCCAACCTTCTTTTTTTCTTGGGTCTTCCTGGTAAGATCCTCTTATGTGGTGGATGGACGTCAGGGTAGGGAGTTCTTTCCCATAGGACTTTAGCATTGACTGGAAAGATGATATATTTATATATTTCTTCGTAGGTGGATCTCCTGAATCAGATTAGTATGAAGTCTTCAGCATTGACATTGATGAAATTCATTGTTGCAATAGCATGGCAGCAAGGGATAGCAGTCAGAAGTCATTTCCTGCAACTGCAATGTTGAGCATCCACATTTATTGTGTACTTATCTCCAACCATGGATATATGCCTCACTTCAAATAGCTTTTCTCCTGACTAGCTGCATATATGTGTTAATTAGTACAAATATCATTACACGAATAAGTGGATTGTGTTAAAAAAAGACAAAAACCTAACCTTGGGATTCATTATTTGGTTAACTCCTTTTCCTTATGAAGTATGTCAAGGACCTTGGGGCAGATGTTTCCTTCAAAAGTTGTAACCTTTTTTTCTCTTGGTGGCCCACCTTTCCATTAAACAAACCTATGATGGGTCTACAGGAGACAAAGGAATCTTTACATGCTTTTAAACAGGAGTAAAACCTCTGAAAAATTGCTTCATCGTTATCATTTTCCACTTTGATTTTTATAGTTGATCCAAGATTACATTTTAGTAATTCATGTGCATAGTCGTAGATTCTTTTATATTGCTCTTTAAATGACCCATCTACTATATTTGCAGCCATTGTGTAACATCCCTAGGGAATATTACTAATTTAAATAAATAAATAAAGAAAATAAAATAAAACGTCACAATATTCTTATTCCCAAAACGCGGGAAAAATTAAAACGTTTAAACATCGTGCCACAATATTTAAAATCATAGTATTTAGAACTTTACAATTTCCAAAAATCCAGAAAAAAATAAATGATATTCATAATTAAAATCCTAGCTTAATGCCAGCTAGCCCTCACTTCGTCGCCTGAGCGTCCTCGGCATCACCTGTATCAACATCTGCTCCCGTGTAACGAATCACACGATCATCACCATACACAAACAGAAAGGGTGAGCTGAGATAATAAAAACAATATATATATATATATAATGTGCAAAAATAAGACATACACCATCTTATTCCATCTACTTAGTTCTTGGCCAAGACCTTAACCCCAAGGCTTTATAGCCTTTAAATCACACAAATGGTTAGCCTTGAACTCAGGAATATGATACTCACACGAACCTGCCCGCTCGTGGTCCTGCCTCTACGAACCTCCCCGTTCGTAGTCCTGCTCTACGAACCTCCCCACTCGTAGTCCTGCTCTACAGACCTACCCGCCCGTAATCCAACACATGTGATCCTCCAGCCCCATACCTCCCCGCACGTAGCATCTCTCAAACGTGAGCACGGAACATACGAACTTACCTTGCTCGTATCCCCACGCGAGAGTAACTTGATATGAACCTCCCCGCTCATATCATCACATGTTATCCACCATCCATGAACCTACCCGCTCATGGCACAACATCTCCCGATCCAAGTATAGAATCATCGCTTAAAAGCAGCACACACACAAGTCATAGTCTGTTAAATTTCCACCCGACATAACCCCAAGCGTCGCCAAGCGAAACTAGTCCAGATCGCTTGGCGCTACCTTCCCACTGCCAAGTGCCAGACGCCTTCCAGACCCACTGTTTTCCAAACTCGACCTAGCGGAACACACCTTGCCGCCAGGCGCCTACGCAGTGCAAGGCTCTCTAACGCTGAGTCTATCGCCTGGCGGTTATCAGTAGGCCGCCAGGCGCCACACCAGAAGCATTATGCAACTGGTTTTGACACTCAATTTGGTTGACGCTACAATCCAGATTGCTCTAAGGAACATTGTGCATTTGCGTATCCGTACCAAATGATGATTTCCTACCAATTCCAACCTGATTTGGTTTCCCTATAACTCATCCTTAACATTCAAACCTTCCAAACTAGAGGTTCTCCTACACTTGTATAATTACCTCATGTCTCAATTCACTCATAACAGAGCCCCATCTCACTCATTTCTTTTACCCAATTACACTCTTCAATAACAATCCCATACCTATCCAAGGTCCACGTATCTTGTCATACCCAACTTCTCCCTCCAATTCCACTTAATTCAATGCACTAGAATCCATATTTCCAACTTATCTTTCAATTCTTCACAACTTAAATAAATCTCTAATAACAATATTTCCTACTATCAGATTATTAGTTTAACATAGTGTTCATTACCTATTAGACATTAATACATTCCAATAGCACTTCTCTAATTCATTACACCACATATAAGCATAATCCACTCCCTATCCTTCTATATTTCCTCCATCCAATCTACCTTTCTTCCCAATCGCCCACTCATAATTTCTCTCGCATCCACTGCACCAACCTTTTCAATCACCAAGACTCTTGCCCTCTCTCGCAGAAACCCACAGCACAACACCTAATATGTGTCTGTCACCCGTCATCGCCTGGCGGCATACTAAAACCAGGCCACACTACACGTATTTCTGCATTTCCCACGAACCCTACTTACTCTTCTTCTTTCCAGTTAATCACCACACACTCCTAAATCAGTAATAGAACAATTTCTTGATACTAACCCACTCCAAAACATGATATCAATTTAATTAAGGCATCCTTAACATCAATTTCCAAGAATTTAGAACCCTACCCTCATGTATATGAACCCTTACAGATTGTAATCCCAATCTGATTTGCAATCAGCTCAAGTGAAGCATTCACGTACAATTACACATTCCAATAGGATAATTATTCTAATGGAGCCTCAACACACGAAAAAGTTCAAGAAAACAACACAAAACATCACAAGCATAAAGAATCGCCTGGCGAAATGCAACCCATCTCCAAGCACTCCAACCAAAAACCCAGAACTGGTCAACATTGATGTGCTGCCTGGCGGCACATGCATGCCCGTTGGGCGGTTTCTGGGCAGATTCCCAAAAATTCGCGAAAACAACACAACTCAACATGGAAATTCATGCAATCCAATTCATATCAAAAACAGTACAGTATGCCGAAATTAAAAGCACAAAAAACAACTCTCTTTACCTCGACTCCTTTCTAAAATGCGAATTTGATGTGTCTTTAACCCCAAAACACTCTTGTTCTTTGCTTGCACTCCCAAAACTGGTTTTGCACTCCAATTCTCCTCTGCAATACGTGCGTATATGCCAAACTCGTTGCCCAACACTCACCCCACTGTTTCAGGTCTCTCTCCCCATAATTACTCTCTCTCTCTCAAAATTAATCCACTCTTAATTTCCCTTTAACACCCTAAAAGGAAAATTAAGAAAAAAATGTGTTTTTAATGGTTATTCAATACCCTTTACAACATATTTTTCAGCACTCTCGGCTGCCTTCTTGGCTACTAGGGTTTCTAAACCCTTTCATATTCATGCCACGGAAAATTTAGCAAAAAGAGAGCAATTTTGTTCGTAACAAGGTTTGAACTTATAACCCTTCAATCACAAAGCAAGTGCACAACTAATTTAACCAACTCATTTTCGTGATAGTTCCTCTAATTCTAAGATTATGTTATCACATCTCATATTCAAACATATAACATAAAAATGCATAAGTTAAATAACATATGTCGCAACCGAAATCGCAGCGAGACGACAAACTAAAAATAAAATTTGAAAAAGAGTTTTGGAGTCGCCACCATAATTATTATAGGAAACTATGGAAAACCATAAAAAAGAGCAAGGTCTGCGAAAAACCAAATTTTGGGTTCGGGAGTCGGATACGCGTGGGGAAGGTATTAGCACCCCACAACGCCCATCATAAGACGGTACCTTTAATTAAATGTGCAAAAATTATGTGGTTTTTTCAAAATATTTAATTTTCCCCAAAAATATTAATAAAGGAATGTACAAAAAAATAACAAAACTATTTTTTTGATTTTTTGGGCCCGATGAGGATTAATCCTCGCCCCTACGTATCTCCATGTGAATGGAGAATCAGGGTTACGTAGTTCTTTTTGAAAAAGCTATTTGGAGAAATATTTGAAAAATGATTTAATTTTTTTTCATAATTTTGAAAACTTTTTCATTCAAATTTTTAGTATTATTTTATTATTGGTGTCATGCGACGCGAGCGGTCGGACAAACACTTGAAATAAATTTTTTTTCTAATCTTTTATTTATTTTTAATCATTTATAAATTTGTAATATATTTTTTTTAAAATTATTTTAAAGTAGGTGTGGATGTCGTGACCAACAAGATAGATATAAAAAAGTAAACAAAGAAAACTATTTTTTTTATTTTTAGATCATCTATATATATATATATTTTGAAAAAAACAAAAGTTAAATTGGATGTCATGCGACGCGAGCAGCCGGGCATACACTAAAGAAAGGGGAAAACATATTTTTTACGATTAAAAAAATAATAAAAATTGAGAAAAACTAAATCAAAAGATGAAAGAATTGAGAGTGACGTACCTTAAAAAAAATCAATATCTCCTCACCTTTTCTCTTTTCCTTTTTCTTTCTTCCTTTCTAATATTTTTGTGTTTATTTTTCGAATAGAAATAAAAATGAGAGGTGTCTATGTGGGTGGTGAGTGATGAGAGAAAGAATTAGAAAAGTGTAAAGAATTTTTTTTTTTTGCTCCTGACAGAGTGCGTATTTATACTCGCACCTTGCAATATCAATACAATCTCATCCTTAATTGTAATGAACAATATAAGGAAGGAATTGGTTATGTTAGCAACACATTATGGGAATCAAATCGCAGCAAATCAGACACAAAATCAATCATCATCAATAACAAATCAGAGCACAAAATTAATCCTAATTAATAATATTGATTCTTACCATTTGAAGAGATATTTCTTCTAATTATATTATTAATTTCTCTATCAGGAACAAATGTAGAAAATATTTGAGTTATTGGGCTCATGAAAATTAATAACAAATTGGGCTCTTCCTCCTTTTTTCTTCTTTTTTTTCTCTCTCGTTTTTTCTCTTTTTTTTTCTTTTTTTTTCTAAAATTAAAGTTTGAAAATATTTAAAGAAAATTTTGTTTCACCTTATTTTTTACTTTTATTTTTATTTTTTGAAAATAAATTTATTCACCCGGACGAAATTGGGTGTTGATAGTTGTCCCTCTTTACTTAGATTTTATTAGATAATATGAAAGTTTGACTTTTTCATTTTATCGTAATAAAATATAAGTAAAGATAAAAAAACTAATTTCGTTCAGGTTTCAAAAGAAGATAAATTTGAAGACAAACTTGACCATACCAAGTAGAGGGTCTCGATTTGACACATTAATTCTTTTTGTTGTTTTTTTTATTTATTGAAAAAACCAAATTAGACCAATCCCGAGGAGAGGGTCTAGATCCAAAGGATTCGGCGACCATTACCATGTAGAGGGTTCCGATCCAAAATTTTTCTTTTTTTGACTTTTTGAAAAAAAAGTTGAGACCAATCCCAAGGAGAGGGTCGATATCGAAAGGAAAGAAATCAATGATCATTGCCTCCCAGAGGGTCTTGATGTAAAGAGATCGATGACCATTGCCTCGTAGAGGGCCTCGATGTGACATAAGAAAATCAATGACCATTGCTTTGCAGAGGGTCTTGATGTAAAGAGATCGATGACCATTGCCTCACAGAGGGCCTCGATGTGACATAAGAAATCAATGACCATTGCCTCGCAGAGGGTCTTGATGTAAAGAGATCGATGACCATTGCCTCGCAGAGGGCCTCAATGTAAAGAAAGAAAATCAATAACCATTGCCTTGCAGAGGGTCTTGATGTAAACATAAGGAAATCAATGACCATTGCCTTGCAGAGGGTCCTGATGTAAAGAGATCGATGACCATTACCTCGCAGAGGGCCTCGATGTGACAAAGGAATCAATGACCATTGCCTTGTAGAGGGTCTTGATGTATAAAAGGAGAACCTGGATTTTGCTTTTGAATTGTCGACAAACACCAAGTGAATGCCTAACGTTTTTTAGACTTAAACAAACAAAAAAATCATTCCTGACTTTTTTCTTTTTTTGGAAATGATTTTCAATGATTTTGTAGAGTATGATGGATGATTTGATGATGCATGAAATGTTATGGTTTTCTTTCTGAAACTATTTGATATGCTTGCATGGATGCGTGAATGCATGAGTGGAATTTGCTCTCTTGTTTTTCATTTTTTCATTTTTCATAAATCTAAGAAATGTTGGAGGAGTTATGCATATGCACACGTTATGAATCATTGATGATGTATGACATGCTATGATTTTCTTTTTAAACCTAGATGATGATGTATGCATGGATGCGTGGATGCATGGGTGAAATTTGCTTTATTCAAAAAGATGAATTACTCATGTATGCATGACTTGGTATGATGTATGAATTTTTCTTTTGCATTTTTTTGAAAACAAATTCGAATTGATTCCCATTTCATTGTTATTTCTA
>Ga0099822_1001890_pt1 | contig 25293 bp, 7 predicted proteins | sample CowpeawhiteBW_FD_76839 | JGI IMG/M metagenome (GOLD analysis project Ga0099822, IMG submission 76839) | Root nodule microbial communities of legume samples collected from California USA - Cow pea white BW | ecosystem: Host-associated > Plants > Roots > Nodule | place: USA: California | collected... | reverse complement strand
GCCAGTACTGTCAGGCGTGATGCTCCTCCTGGTCAAAAGGTTGGTCTCATTGCCGCTAGGAGGACTGGTCGTCTTAGAGGACAAGCTGCTGCAACTGCTGCCAAGGCTGATAAGGCTTGAGGAGAGTGTTCTTAGGATTGGTATATTTGATTGCTTGTTTTTCAATTTTGTTTTTATTCTCTGATAGATTGTTATGTTAATCTGTTTGGCCTCTCTTTTGATAACCATTTTCTGTCCAAAACATGGAGTTTTTAATAGACGGTCATTTATATTTGTTTGAGTTACATGTCCTTTGGCTGCATGATGGTACTGTTGTTATTGTTCTGGTGCCGCTAGGTGTCTGTTTCGGGATTCCTTCTAGCTTTTCGGAGTTGCCGTGGTTAACAAATAATTTTTCACGTACTTCTTATTCTCTTTGATTAAGCTCGTTGTAGATAATCTCACCCTAGGCTTCACTATACTATAATTAGGTTCGTAGAACTTAACGGTGATATTCAATTTACATTATTTTAATAGAATCTCATATATAATCATAAAATATTGAACACAACTTGGAAGCTCTAGCAGTTCTGTACAAGTTTAGATTTTGAGCGGAAAGTATATTACCAAACCCAGAATGGTTTACTGTATCAATTCACTCAGGCGGTCGTGATGATTATTGAATACCTTTGTGGTGATTTTGTGGAGGTGTGGTTGTGTTTCTGTACTCTTAATCACAGTATTAATTTTGATTATTTGATGAATAATGTCATTAAGTTTAATTTCAGGTAGAACTGTTTTTCTCTGAGAGTACAAGTCAAAATCTATTTTGTGATTGTGAATCTTAAATCTAGCTTCTTTTGGATCCAACTATTAAGGCTTTTCATGATGTGGGTTGTGTATAGATTGAAAGATGATTGATTATAAAACATTACCACCCATGCTTTGTTTTGTTCGTTTCGCTTTAAATTCAAACGGAATCAGGCTACGTAAAAACGTCCAAAGGTTTTATAATGAGCATGTTACGTGTGTGTACATAACATGCTCATTATATCTTTGATGATACATGTAACGCTTTCAATGAAGATAAAAATTGTATTTATTTTCTAATAGTTATTAATTTAGGTGGCATCGTCTCTTGTTCTACCTTTGGTGGTAATGAAGGAAATGAAAGAAATTGAGGGCAGAACATGTTGGACAGGGAGATGAATAAAGTGAAAAAAAAAACGATTAAGAGAAAGTAACATAAAGAAGGAAAACTTGCCATTTAAAAAGATTATAAGTAAATTAGAATAAAATAATTATATAATTATATTATTACTGATGCATTTGCTATGGAAAAAGATTATCACCTTCTTCAATATTTTGTATTTTTATATTTAAGTAAAAAAAATAAAATATGTGAAACAATACAAATTTGTCAGTGAAAAATAAAATATGCGAAATAGTAAAAAGTGAGATATTTTTTACTACTTTATATATTACAAACCAAAAGAAATGTTTTCCTTTAATAAAAACAAGACTCTTAAGAGAGTTTTTGGTGCTAAATTTGATTAGTTTAAAAGTTACTTCAAATTATTATGACATGTGATCACCACTATTTCTATACAAGAAGTTTTTTTTTTTCTCATTTAAACTCGAGAATTATCCCATTACTACTGTATGAAAAGTTTAAGGATATATAAATGGGGTTTTAGAATTAAAATACGTAGCAGAGAGTTCCTGTGAAAAACATAGTAGAGCAATGTCATATAAAATAAAACCCGTATTTTTAGTCTTGGGAGATGCACAACAACATTTTAAAAACCTCATCTTGTGTTGCATTGTAAATAAATATGGTTTGCTAAACAAAAATGCTTGTATCATTTTATATAATCTATTGTTTATATAGTCTTTTTCCTCATAATATGATCTATGATATAGAGAAATTTAGAAGTGCGTAATCAAAACGACATATAGGTGGAGGGTGGGAGGCGCGTTGGGGCATTTTGTCACGTTCACCTCCTAAAACGACAACCAAAACTCGTTCCCAGTGCGCTTGGTAGTATTTTAGCGGAGACAAAACGCAACGCCTGGGCGAGTGGCCAAAATGGCAGTTCCAGAGAGGAACCATAACCGTTCGTATAATCATCATAAAGTTTTCTCAGTGTTAATTGTTGTCCTATTCCTCCTCCTCCTCGTCGACAATGCTCTCTGCATCAGGTTTCCCGATCGAGTCGCCGAATCCGCCCTCGACCAATCCGACCAACAGCGCTTCCAGGTGGCCGTCTTCGCCCTCGGAAGCTTCTGGCGATCCGAAGCCGTCTTCGGCTGCTTGCCCGGCGTTGTACGCACTACCGTCGGCTACGCCGGCGGATCCAAGTCCAACCCCGAATACCGAAGCTTGGGTGACCATGCCGAATGCGTCAAGGTTCCCAATTTCTCTAATTTCCCACTCAATTCCCTCTTATTCTTACTATATCATAAAATGGACTTACCATCACTAATTGGTTGAAATTGTGACGTCCGTCTGCGTGCCAAACTGTGAAGTTGTTCACATTTTATAGGTTGATCTTTTAATCGATTGTTAACACTGATACATCCATTTTAATTCCTAGAGCTTGGAATTGGATTAGTAACTGTGATGTGGGTTTGAAATGACTATGTTAATCGTTCTTGTTGAAACTACTCTGTTGATATTAGATTTCAGTTCATTTCACCGGGTAAAGTTTCTATACATTGATATTTTGGATTGGGATTATTACGTTTCATCAAATAAGGGGTGAAAGAGATTTGCTACCCTACCAATTTTACTGGTGTTTGCTGATTATTACAGCCTAACCCACATTTTCTATGTATTTCCTAGTAGCAGTTCATGGAATAAGTTTTCTGGCTCTCCACGTCTTGTCTTCTTGTTAACAGTAGACGTGTTATCGGTGGAAACAAGAACATTCTATTCGTCTAGACATTGTTTTGTTTTTACCCACCTTGCTGAGTTTTATGTCCTTTGACATAGTGATGCAGAGTGCTTTAGTCTCAACAAAGTAAAAGCTTAAAGCAATCAAATCATGTGGATATTTTGGTGTACTTTTTGATTTTGGCGCTGGTTGACTTATTCCAAACACTCAACCATCTCATAATTATCTCTGGTTGTTAGGATTGATAAGTAGTTGTTCTATGTTTTTTAATTTTTTGTCCCTGTTGTATTGCAGTGTGTTTCTTGTTCCTAGATTGTGATCGTATCTGAGTTAGTTAGCTAGAGTTGAAAACATGAAACATCTATAGAATCCAACCAAATTGAATAACTGATCAAGGTCTTCTATTTCCAAAGAAATGCTAAGTCCTCACATGTGGCAAAGGTCGCATAAAGAGTGCTAATAGTTAGTCTGTGTCAAACCAATGTACCAATGACTGAGTGAAATTTTGTGTTCTTTTATGTCTGTAAGCCCCAAAAGCCATAGGCGGACTAATGTCCTCCATCACTTTGTTTGATTTGTATATAGATCCTTATTATTTTATAAAACATGAAACTGTCAAGTTTTGGAGGAACTCGTGAACTTTTGACTTGAAGTTGCAGGGACTGTGATATTTATTGAATATTTTGGAATCATGTGTTCATTGTTCATGAAAGAAAAGTTTTTATTTGTAGATCTGGTAAAGATAGTATTATTGCATGCTTTATCCTGTCCTGGTTGTCTTGATTCTGGAATTGGTGTAGACTACTATATATTGATAATATTTTGTAACATTGAACAAATGGAGAAATTTTCATATATTTTGTGAAGAAACTAAATTCATCAATCCATGCTACATCTTAATATCAGATATAACTGCATGAATTTATTATTATGATGAGTTGATGTTGGACGATCTTAATTAAATTAGCCATTATGAGGTGCTATTGCAATGCAGGTTGAGTATGATCCACAGCAGATTAGTTTTAGGGAACTACTGGATATTTTTTGGTCAAGCCATGATCCTAGGCAAGTGTATGGCCAAGGTCCTGATGTGGGTAAACAATACAGGTAGGAGAAGTCCTGATCTCAACTACCATATTCAGCCTAGTGTTATGTACTTAACAATGTCTGTATTCTGGCAGATCTATTATTTTTGTCAATGGAACTGAAGAAGCAAGAATGGCTGCTGTCAGCAAAGAGCAGGAGCAAACCAGATCAAGAAGCAGCATTGTGACTACTCAAATTCTACAATTCGGAACATTTTACCCTGCAGAGCCAGAGCACCAGGTTTCGTTTCCAAAATATTTTATTTAAATTGATGTTCGACAACACTAATTTGAGTGAATGGTAGTAAAAATCAAATTTCGTCTTTTTTAAGTTTGTTTGGGAAATAAGACCTAACATGTTTGTCTGAATCATATGATTCACGGTCTAACACTTTTAATTTTGTTAAGACCTGGAACCAAGAAGTTTTAATTTTGAAAACTTGGATGACTAACCGACAATGTACAATCTTAGGAGACAAAACGACAGTGCAAAATACAAATGACTGTATTTCACAATAATAGTGGCTGCGAGGCTCATATATTCTTCCAATCATCTTTGCCATACCATGGTCCTGAATGACAAAAGAATCAACATTAAATGTTATTGAGCAATTTAAAGACTGTCAAATTTTACTCAAAGTGATTAGGTTGAATGTACAGTTAAGGATAAATAAAACGAACTTAGATTCTATTAGGGGTAAAGAGAAACTTAACCAAATCTTTTGGAAGCAATTCTATACCTTTATCTGCCAAGGTAAAGGTGAGGAAATTTAAGGGGTGGGTGACATGGAAGAAAATAAAGCATTGCCAACTATGTGATCAGAAGCACCTGAAGATCATGGTACCCTTGACCTAAGAACCAATGTTCCACAAAGGAAGCCCATGATAGATAATTTTTATCCTTTAGTTTCTTTATTGTAATGGTGGGAGTTTGAGAGATAGACAATATGTGGAAGCCGTTTTGTGAAAAAGGAAAAAAGCTCATTTTTTTCAGAGGAGGGCTAGATGTAATCCTCTTTAGTAGAGGAAAAATGGAGGTGAGAACAGATAATGAACTAGACTACGCCAACAAACATTTCGGAGCAGATACAATGGTGTTCCAACAACCGGATGGCAGTGTGTGGCTTCATACATCAAACAGGTACCTGAAGAAGGTATGAGGAAGTGTGGTTGTGATTCTGGCCATACGACTAGTTGGGTTATGTCGTGCTCATCGAAGCACACAAAACCTTAATCTCATTGGTGATATCCTGATAGCAGAGGGAGCACAGATGGTGGTGAACGGAAGAGACAGAGCAGGATGGTACCTGTGAGTCTCTTGCCACTTGTTGGTCTTACATTGTGTTTGTACAAAAAGAAGAAGAAGGTAGTGTACAAGAGAAATAAGAAGAGGGAATAGGGGACAACCACCGTTCTAGATAACTAAAAAACTAGCTTTATAAAAGGCTTAGCAACAAATAAAAGGATTATTTTATCGTTTGTACATTGCAATAGTTATTTATTTGGTAGAGTTGTTATTTTGCGAAAAAAGACTGCTGGAAATTGCCAGGATACCTGTTGTATGGGCATGAATGGAAGTTGTTCACATTTGAATGGTCATACATGCATAGTCTTGGATTGATGTTACACTGGATGAAACATTATACAATTTTACATAAAACAAATTTCTGTACAGATGAAAACTAAAGTATTGCCTTTCAAAGATATTCCCACTAGATTAAATCAAATAACTGATATTGCTTGTTTTGTTCTTAATATGCAGAAATTTGAACTCAAGCAAAATACCATTCTTCTTCAGTTAATTGGCAACCTTCCTGCCGAGGAGCTTGAGAGGTCTAGCCTGGCAACGAAATTGAATGGATATGTAGCAGAGCTTTGCCCTCCAGATATCCAAAAGCGTATTGATGCCAAGATCAATGATATCATTAAAAGGGGTTGGCCAATTTTGAGGGATTTGTAGTTGGCCTCGTGGGAAGTTGCTCAGATTGTCAACATTTCATTATTCAACTAACTCGCTTCGCTTCGCTTCGCTTCAGCATTGCCTATAGGTTTGTTCAATAGCTTGTATCAGTTGCAGGGCTAGAAGTAAAAAAGAGGGTGCTTGCTGATTAAATCATTGTGTTGTGTTTATTGTACTTGTAAAGTCTTTACTCTCCCCCATCTTCAAAAGAAACTTTGTATTTTTTTTTTCTCACTTTTATTATGAGGACAAGAGAGAAACTAGTAATTTTCAGCTTGGTATTAGTGAAGGGGAAATGTAGCCGATTATGTTCGTGCCTGTTTTAGAATCTTATAATTTTTTTTATTAGCTCATTTCATGCTCTTCTCAGTGAGAATCATAATATTCTTAGAAAGAATATTTTTATGAATTATTTACTATATTTATAAGCAAGTAATTAGGTAACATAATCTATTATGCACTAAAAAATCTGTCCACAAGTTTGGATGGTTGCTTTGCCACCACTGTTTGTTCTTCTCGCTTGTAGTGCACAGGAGGGGGTGGAGCATTTTAGGACTTCAGTGAAGTTTCTAGTTAAATTATTTTATTGTATTCTAAACAATGTGGTTGATGGAAGGAAATTTCTCCGTAAGCATTAGCTAATTTTAGAACAGATGTTTTTCCTATTCTGGGAATGTTAATCGAGAAATTTATTTCCTCAGTCACATCTTTTGATATTTACATTTTGTATTTTTATTTTCATAGCCAACCCAATTTTTTTTTTAAGTAAGTTCTTTAAACCAATTCATCTCTATTTGAGCAAGAATATCCTGTATGATTCTTCTAATATGACTAATCCATTATTATTATTATTATTGATATAATGCAATTTCATAAGAATACCTTAAACTTTGTTAATGATTAAATTAATTATTTATATATTTAGTCTTTGATCACTGTTACCTAAGTTTATAATAAGAAAGGAAAAATTAATAGTATGTAATCAATCTCACAACTATTTTGATTTTACTCACGCTGCATATTAACAGTGAATTGATCAAATGTAAATCGTTTGACAATCTTATAAGAGTAAATGATTTTAACAAAAATAAACTTTTTGTATTTTTAAAAAAAATAAAAAAGAAAAAGGAAGGAAAGATATATCAAATAAAAGTAAAAAAAAAAAACAAATTGGTGTCAAAGTAGCATTATTCAATTATTGTACTCATTAATAAAAAAAAGGTTAAATATGTTTTTGGCCTCTTAACTTTCAGTAAATTTTTAAATTAATCCATTTTGAAACTTTGAACTAATTTAGTCCTTCACCTTTCGAAATATGTGAATTTGGTTATTTTAATCAAATTTTGTTAAGTTTATTTGACATTTCAAGCACGTTTCATAATAGTCTAAACAACTCAAATACAATCCTGAGATGTGTATAAAACATCAAATAAACATAACAAAATTTGATTAAAAAGACTAAATTCACATATTTTGAAAGATGAAGGATTAAATTGGTCCAAAAATTTAAAATAAACTAATTCTAAAATTTACTAAAAATTAAAGGACCAAAAATATATTTAACCCATAAAAAAATATAGAAAAGACAAATCCTCCTTATGAGAGAAAAACTTTTCCATTCTCCTTACAACGTGAATCAACCATTTGGCAACAAAAACAACACAAAGAAAATGGTTGAAGTTTCCAAACATTTTTAGTAATTAGCACTAATTGAAAAAAGATGAAACTAAATAAAACTGTACATATTTTGATTGGTCGGGAAAAGTTCTACGTCTTTGCATTTATTCATGTCTTATAAAAGGTAGTTCTTTCCACCTAACTTAGCAACTGTCTAACAAAACAACAATAGAATTTTAATAATTACAAACCAATTCTAACTTTGTCTTTTACTTCATTAAATTTGATACTCCTTAAAAGCTTCGTCAGTATCTCTCCTTGATGTTCCTCATAATTAAGTTTAAACTTTTATTTGCTTACTTGATCTTTAAAGAAATGAAACTTTGATTTTATATATGTATTGGTCCCATGTGCAAATGCATGCTCCTTCATCACTTGTTATTAGTCTAGAGATGCATTAAGACTTATGTTACAGAAAGCAAAATTTAGCTTCATGAGCTCCGGAAAATTGTTGTTAAACTAATTTTGAAATCATAATTTCAGATGTTTATTCTATTTTCTTTGTCTCCACGCCAATTTGTCACACAAATAACTTCTTTATATAGAATGTAATTTCACATTGTGTTATGGTGTGCAGAGAAGTGCAATAACTTCGTATATTACTTTCTTTCCATCACAATATTTCTTAAACTCATTGGAGTATTTTTCATTTTTTTTGGTAGATCAAGATTTATGGAGTAAATTCATCAACAAAAAAGCCAACATATATATTACTTCCTAAAGATTGTGCCTCAAAATTTTCACACACATCACTATAAACCACTTATAATTTCTATATTATTGATTTAGAATATCAATAGGCAACTCATGTACCATTTTTTTCTAATTTTCAAGTCATTTAAACTTATGAGATTCATCTATGATGTCATGTCCGACTCTTATCACTAATTATAATTGTTAAACTCTTTATTTGTACCGATAAGAAGTTTAATATTAAAATCTTATTTATAGATGGATAGAATTCATATGATTATCCTCCATGGACACATAATTAAAACCCTCTTTCAAATAATTGTCTTATGGTATGAAATTATTTTCATCTTGAAACATAGAGAACATTACATAGTTCTACAAAGTATTTGGAGTTTGGTTTCTTGTGCTTTAAGAATTCTTTACGATTCATCAACTTGTGTCATCATACTTATTACTTTTCAATTGCAAAAGCTATTTGATCTAACCTTGTTAATGAATGTCCTTAAGTTCTTATAAAAATGTGTTTTATCTTCTATTTTATCACAATAATTCTTTATTTTATCTGTGAGTGTTAAAATTCGAATAAAATTCGTAGCTATGTTTTTTTTTCATTCATATGCAATAAAAATATAACATTTCTTCGCTGTACTAGTCCTAGTATCATTTCTAAAGCAGATGCATCAATGCTATGATGATTGATAAACAAAGTCTTCTTATCTTGTTGACTTTTTGGAAAATTAAGAACCTTCAATTGAGCACATCATTGATCTTAGTTTTTTTTCAATGAAAATGAAAAGAGAAATTAATAAATTTTCTATTGATATCATTTTCAAATCTTTAAAACCAGTCACTCTTTCCAAAGTGAAGAAAAAAAAACACATGATAATAGTTATCGATATTTTCTAACGATTAATAACAAAAAAGAATAAATAAAACTAAACAAAATTATATTTAATTCATATATTAAAAAATTATAAATCATTATATTTACACATATTTTTATACAAAAGTGATGTTTTAAACAACAAGAAAATTTTAACCAATTATCACATGCAAATCATTGATCTATAAATAAATTTATTTAGAATCATTAATAAATTAATGATTTATTAATTATTGTTTTGTACTGAGAGATGAGATTGAGTGAAATAGAAGAGAAAAAGAGTAAAATTCGAAGTTGTTTGGATTAAAAAAAATAATGGATTTTAATAAAAAAAAATAGTAGATGTGATTGATTTTTTATAATTATAATTATATTATATTAATTTTTTATTTTATTATAATTATTAAAAATATATTAAATTTAAATAAATTTTAAATTAAAATAAAAAATATTATTAAAAGTATATTTAAAAAATATATTAAGATAAATTATCCAGAAAAATATTCAATTTTTAATTATTTTTATTTATTATATTTAAGTTTGTTAATTAATTACTTTATTATGATGAAATTATAAATATATTATAAAAATTGCATTGAAAGTCGATTAAAGAAAACAATAATAATTATATCTCTGATTCTTCGCAAATTTTAGAAAGTTTTTCATTTAAATATTATTTTACTTATTTTCAGTTAGGTATAAATATTTTCAGTTTTTCATATTTTCAGTTTGGTATAAATATATATTTGGTTCTTATTTACGCTCTTTTTATTCAATTTGGTTTTCATTTTCATATTGTCTTTAATTAGATTCTCATTTTCGTCAAATTTTGGTCAATTTAGGCCTTTTTACTAACCGTGTTTAAATAGTTAACGTTTTTGAACTGTATATGTTACATGTCAGCTTCGTTTTTTTTTAATATTTTTAATATTTTAATTTTTTTTAACTTTTTAATTTTATAAAAAATTATCACGTGTCAAGTTATAATTGTGTCACGTGTCAATGTCAGTGCCACGTGTTAGTTTGTGGTTGTGTTATTTTTTGTGTTCAATTTAGTTTCTATATTTGTTATTTTTGTTTAATTTAGTCCACATTTTTGTTAAAATGAATAAATTTTTTTCCTTTAAAATTGACACCAAATTTAATATCTTTTATAAAAATTATACTAATCCTTTTTTTTTAAATTGACATTTTAGTTAATTATTTTTGAAATTTAATTATAAATTATTATATTTAATTATAAATTGAATATAATTCTTAGATTCAATTGTTAAATAAAATATTTATAATTGTTATAAATTACGCAGCTTTCCACCTATTTGTTTATTATGTCCCACTTATTTGTCTATATGGTTTGACCTATTTTTTTTGTTCTTCAAGCTAGTTAGTGCAAGTAATAAAGAATGATTTTTATAGCTTATAATCAAATTTGTGATACATAAGAAGAGCATCCTTTGGATGATAACAAAAAAAAAAAAGATTGATCAATAAATTTTAAAAAATTTAACGAAAAGTATTAAGTAGCTCCCCACTTTTTGTTCTTTGTGCCCCACTTATTTGTTGGTTTGACCTATTTTTTTCTTCAAGTCAGCCACCTAGTCCAGCAATAAGGGTTCATTTTTGTAACTTATAATTAAATTCGGGGTACATAAGAGGTACGTCTCATTCGATGATAAAAAAAAGAATGATTAATAAATTTTAAAAAATGGTAAGAAAAGTAACACGCAGTTCTCTACTTAATTATTTATTATTCCCCACTTATTTGCCTATCTGGTTTGGCGTTTTTTTTTCAAGTCAGTCACCTAGTGCAAGTAATAAGAGTTGATTTTATTAACTTATAATAAAATTCAGGTACATTAGAGGTACATTCCATTGGATAAAAAAAAATAAGATTGGTTAATAAATTTTAAAAAATTGTACGAAGAGTATTATGCAACTATCCACTTATTTGTTTATTATGCCGCACTTATTTGCTTATATGGTTTGGACTATATTTTTTTTCAAGCCAACCCCACCTACTGAAAGCGCTTGATATTTGTAACTTATAATAAAATTTAGAGTACATAAGGGTACATCCCATTGAATGATAAAAAAAGATTGATTAGTAAATTTTAAAACATTATACGAAAAATAATACGCAACTCTCCATTTATTTGTTGATTATGTGCCACTTATTTGCTTATGTTGTTTTACCTATTTTGTTTTTTCAAGCCATCCACCTAGTGCAACTAATAAGGGTTGATTTTATTAACTTACAATCAAATTTGGGGTACATTAGAGGTACATCCCATTGGAGGATAAAAAAAGATTGATTAATAAAGTTTAAAAAATTGTACAAAAAGTATTATTTAGCTCCCACTTATTTGTTTATTATGTCCCACTTCTTTGCCTATCTGATTTGGCCTATTTTTTTGTTCAAGCCAGCTACCTAGTGCAAGTAATATAGGTTGATTTTTGTAACTTATAATTAAATTCGGGAGTACATAAGAGGTACATCCATTTGGATGATAAAAAAGATTGATTAGTAAATTTTGAAGATTGTACAAAAAGTAATATGCAGCTCCCTACTTATCTGTTGTTTATTATGACCCACTTATTTACCTATCTGGTTTGACCTATTTTTTTTCCAGCTAGCCACCTAGTGCAAACAATAAGATTGATTTTTGTAACTTATAATCAAATTTGGGATACATAAGTAGGACAAACCAATAGGATGATGAAAAAAAGATTGATTAGTAAATTTTTAAAAATTGTACGAAAAACAATACAATAATGCTCCCCACTTATTTATTCTTTATGTCACATTTATTTGTCTATCAGGTTTGACCCATTTTTTTGTCAAGCCAGCCACCACCTAGTGCAAGCAATGAGGGTTGATTTCTAAAACTTATTATCAAATTCGGGGTACATAAGAGATACATCCCATTGGATGATAGAAAAAAAGATTGATTAGTAAATTTTAAAAAGTTGTACATAAAATAATATGCAGCTCCCCACTTATTTGTTCTTTGTGCCCCACTTATTTGTTTATCTAGTTTGACCTACTTTTTTTCTTCAAGCCAGCTCAAGTAATAAGGGTTGATTTTTGTAACTTATATTTTCGGAGTACATAAGAGGTACATCCCATTGAATGATAAAAAGATTTATTAGTAAATTTTAAAAAAATTGTATGAAAAGTGATACGTTGCATCCCACTTATTTGTATATATACCCCACTTATTTGCATATCTAGTTTGGATTATATATTTTTTCAAGCCAGCCCCACCTATTGAAAGAAATAAGGCTAGATATTTATAACTTATAATAAAATTTGGAGTACATAACGGGTACATACCATTGTATGATAAAAAAATATGGATTAGTAAATTTTAAAAAATTGTACGAAAAGTAACACGCAGTTCTCCACTTATTTATTTATCATGTCCCACTTATTTGCTTATCTTGTTTGGCCTTATTTTTTTTAAGCCAGCCACATAATGCAACTAATAAGGCTTGATTTTCTTAACTTATAATTAAATTCGGGGTACATTAGAGCTATATCTTATTGGATGATAAAAAAAAATATTTATTAATAAAGTTTACAAAATTGTATGAAAAGTATTACGCAGCTCCCCACTTATTTATTTATTATGCCACACTCATCTGCCTATGTTGTTTGGCCTATTTTTTTCTTCAAGCGAGTCACCTAGTGGAAGTAATAAGGAATTATTTTAGTAACTTATAATCAAATTTGTGGTACATAAGAAGTGCATCCCTTTAGATGATAACAAAAAAAATTGATCAATAAATTTTGAAAAATTTTACGAAAAGTATTAAGCAACTCCCCACTTTTTGTTCTTTATGCCTTACTTATTTGTCTATCTGGTTTGACTTATTTTTTTCTCCAAACCAGTCACCTAGTGCCAACAATAAAGGTTGATTTTTGTAACTTATGATCAAATTCAAGGTTAAGAGGTACATCCCATTGGATGATAAAAAAGGATTGATTAATAAATTTTAAAAAGTTGTACATAAAATAATATACAGCTCCCCACTTATTTGTTCTTTGTGCCCCACTTATTTGCTTATTTGGTTTGGCCTACTTTTTTTTTTCAAGCCAGCCACCTAGTTCAAGCAATAAGGGTTGATTTTTGTAACTTATATTTTCGGAGTACATAAAAGCTATTGGATGATTAAAAAAGATTTATTAGTAAATTTTAAAAAAATTGTATGAAAAGTAATACGTTGCATCCCACTTATTTGTATATTATACCCCACTTATTTGCATATCTAGTTTGGATTATATATTTTTTCAAGGCAGCCCCACCTATTGAAAGAAATAAGGCTAGATATTTCTAACTTATAATAAAATTTGGAGTACATAAAGGGTACATACCATTGGATGATAAAAAAGGATGGATCAGTAAATTTTAAAAAGTTGTACGAAAAGTAACACGCAGTTCTCCACTTATTTGTTTATCATGCCCCACTTATTTGCTTATCTTGTTTGGCCTATTATTTTTTTTAAGCCAGCCATATAGTGCAACTAATCAGGCTTGATTTTATTAACGTATAATTAAATTCGGGGTACATTAGGGGTATATCTTATTGGATGATAAAAAAAATATTGATTAATAAAGTTTACAAAATTGTATGAAAAGTATTACGTAGCTCCCCACTTATTTATTTATTATGCCACAATTATCTGCCTATCTTGTTTGGCCTATTTTTTTCTTCAAGCGAGTCACCTAGTGGAAGTAATAAGGGATTATTTTAGTAACTTATAATCAAATTTGTGGTACATAAGAAGTGCACCCCTTTAGATGATAACAAAAAAAGATTGATCAATAAATTTTAAAAAATTGTACGAAAAGTATTAAGCAACTCCCACTTTTTGCTCTTTATGCCTTACTTATTTGTCTATCTGGTTTGACTTATTTTTTTTCTCCAAACTAGTCACCTAGTGCCAACAATAAGGGTTGATTTTTGTAACTTATAATCAAATTCAAGGTACATAAGAGGTACATCCCATTGGATATTTAAAAAAAAAGATTGATTAATAAATTTTAGAAAAATGGTAAGAAAAGTAATACGCAACTCTACACTTAATTGTTTATTATGCCCCCACTTATTTGCCTATCTCGTTTGGACTATTTTTTTTAAGCTAGCCACCTCGTGTAAGCAATAAGGGTTGATATTTTTAACTTATTGTCAAAGTCGGGTACATAAGAGGTACATTCCATTGGATGATAAAGATAAAGATTGATTAATAAATTTTTAAAAATTGTTTGAAAAGGAATACGCAGCTCCCCACTTAATTGTTTATTATGCCCCCACTTATGTGCCTATCTCGTTTGGACTATTTTTTTAAGCCAGCCACCTAATGCAAGCAATAAGGGTTGATATTTGAAACTTATTGTCAAAGTCGGGGTACATAACAGGTACATCTATTGGATGATAAAGAAAGATTGATTAGTAAATTTTAAAACATTATACGAAAAATAATATGCAGCTTCCCACTTATTTGTTCATTGTGCCCCACTTATTTGCCTATCTATTTTGATCTATTTCTTTCTTAGAGTCAGCCACCTAGTTCAAGCAATAAGGATTAATTTTTGTAACTTATAATAAAATTCGATGTACATAAGGGTACATCTCATTGGATGATAAAAAAGGATTTATTAGTAAATTTTAAAAGATAATACGAAAAGTGATATGTTGCATTTCACTTATTTGTATATTATGTCCCACTTATTTGCTTATCTGGTTTGACCAATTTTTTCCTTCAAGTCATTCACCTAGTGCAAGTAATAAATGATTATTTTTGTAACTTATAATCAAATTTATGGTACATAAAAAGTGCATCCCTTTGGATGGTAACAAAAAAGGATGATCGATAAATTTTAAAAAATTGTACGAAAAGTATTAAACCACTCCCCACTTTTTCTTCTTTGTGCCCTACTTATTTGTTTGTCTGGTTTTTCCTATTTTTTTCTTCAAGCCAGCCACTTAATGCAAGCAAAAAGGGTTTATTTTTTTAACTTATAATAAAATTCGGGGTCCATAATAGGTACATCCCATTGGATGATAAAAAATATATTGATTAATAAATTTTAAAAAATTGTACAAAATGTAATACGCAACTGTCCACTTATTTATTTATTATTCCCCACTTTTTGCCTATATAGTTTGACTTTTTGTTTTCAAGCCAACCACCTAGTGCAAGTAATAAGAGTTGATTTTATTAACTTATAATCAAATTCAGGGATACATTAGAGGTACATATCCATTGGAAGATAAAAAAAAATTGATTAAAAAATTTTAAAATATTGTACAAAAAGTAACAGCTCTCCAGTTTTTTATTTACTATTCTCCACTTATTTGCCTATCTGGTTCAGCCTATTTTTTTTCAACCTAGCCAACTAGTGTAAGTAATAAGAGTTGATTTTTGAAACTTATAATCAAATTCGGGATACATTAGAGGTACATCCCATTGCATAATAAAAAAAAGATTAATTAATAAAGTTTAAAACATTGTACGAAAAATATTACGTAGCTTCCCACTCATTTGTTTATTAATTTCCACTTATTTTGACCTATTTTTGTTTTCTTCAAGCTAGCCACCTTGTGCAATAATGATTGATTTTTGTAACTTATTTTCATATTCGGGTTATATAAGAGGTACATCCCTTTGGATGATAAAAAAAAGATCGATTAATAAATTTTAAAAAATTCTACGAGAAGTAATACGCAGCTCTCCACTTTATTTATTATTCCCCACTTATTTTCCTTTCCTTTTTGGCGTATTTTTTTGTTCAAGCCAGCCATCTAGTGCAAGTAAGTAATAAGAGTTGATCTTATTAACTTATAATCAAATTCAGGGTACACTAGAGGTACATCCCATTGGATGATAAAAAAAAAGATTGATTAATAAATTTGAAAAAATTGTACGAAGATTATTACGCAGTTCTCCACTTATTTGTTTATTATGCTCCACTTATTTGCCTATCTTGTTTGACATTTTTTTTCAAGGTAGCCACCTAGTGCAACTAATAAGGGTTGATTTTATTAACTTATAATCAAATTCAGGGTACATAAGAGGTACTTCCCATTGGAAGATAAAAAAAAAGATTGATTAATAAATTTTTAAAAATTGTACGAAAAGTAACACGGAGCTCCTCACTTATTTGTTTATTATGCCCCACTTATTTGCTATCTCATTTGCACTATTTTTTTTCAAGCCAACCACCTAGTGCTAGCAATAAGGGTTGATTTTTTTTTAACTTATAATCAAATTTGGGGTACATGGTACATTCCTTTGGATGATAAAAAAAATTGATTGATAAATTTTAAAAACTTGTACGAAAAGGAATACACTTATTTGTCTATCCCGTTTGAACTATTTTTTTTAAGCCAGTCACCTAATGCAAGCAATAATGGTTGATTTTTGTAACTTATAATCAAATTTCTGGTACATAAGAAGTACATTCCTTTAGATGATAAAAAAAAAGATTGATCGGTAAATTTTAAAAATTTGTACGAAAAGTAATACGCAGCTCCCAACTTATTTGTTCTATGTGCCCCACCTATTTGCGTATCTAGTTTGACTTTTTTTTTTCAACTCAGCCAACTAGTGCAAGTAATAAGAGTTTATTTTTGAAACTTATAATCAAATCTGGGGTACAATAGAGGTACATCCCATTAGATAATAATGATAAAAGATTGATGATTGATTAATAAAGTTTAAAAAATTGTATGAAAAATATTACGTAGCTTTCCACTTATTTGTTTATTAAGTCCCACTTATTTGTCTGTTATGTCCTATTTTTTTCTTCAAGCCAGTCACCTTGTACAAGCAATAATGGTTGATTTTTGTAACTTATTATCATATTCGGATATATAAGAGGTACATCCCTTTGGATGATAAAATAATATTGATTAATAAATTTTTAAAATTTTTACGAAAAGTAATATACAGCTCTCCACTTATTTATTTATTATTCTCCACTTATTTGTCAATCTGGTTCGACTTTTTTTTTTCAAGCCAGCCACCTAATAAGAGTTGATTTTATTATTTTATAATAAAATTCGGGGTACATTAGAGGTACATCCTATTTTATGATAAAAAAAAAGATTGATTAATAAATTGTAAAAAATCTTATGGAGAGTATTACGCAGCTCCCCATTTAGTTTTTTTATTATGTCCCACTTATTTGCCTATATGATTTGAACTATATATTTTTTTTCAAGTCAGCCACCTATTGAAAGCAATAAGGTTTGATATTTGTAACTTATAATAAAATTCGGAGTACATATGGGGTACATCCCATTGGATGATAAAAAAGATTGATTAGTAAATTTTGAAAAATTGTACAAAAAGTAACACGCAACTATCCACTTATTTGTTTATCATACTCCACTTATTTGCCTATCTTGTTTGACCTATTTTTTTTAAGTCAGCCACCTAGTGCAATTAATAAGGGTTGATTTTATTAACTTATAATCAAATTTGGGGTACATTAGATGTACATCCCATTGGATGATAAAAAAAAAAGATTGATTAATAAAGTTTGAAAAATTGTACGAAAAGTATTAGGCAGCTCCCCACTTATTTATTTATTATGCATCACTCATTTGCCTATCTGGTTTGGCCTATTTCTTTCTTCAAGCCAATCACATAGTGCAAGTAATAAGGGTTGATTTTTGTTAATTATAATCAAATTTCTGGTACATAAGAAGTGTATTCCTTTGGATGATAAAAAAGAATATTGATCACTAAATTTTAAAAACATTATACGAAAAGTAATGCGCAGCTCCCAACTTATTTGTTCTATGTGACCCACTTATTTTCCTATCTAGTTTGACCTACTTTTATTTTCAAGCCAGCCACCTAGTGCAAGCAATAAGGGTTGATTTTTTTAACTTATAATCAAATTTGGGTACATAAGAGGTACATCAATTGGATGATTAAAAAAAGATTGATTAGTAAATTTGTAAATTTTAAAAAATTGTACGTAAAATAATATGTAGTTCCCCACTTATTTCACTTATTTGTTCTTTGTGCCCCACTTATTTCTCTATCTAGTTTGACCTATTTTTTTCTTCAAGCCGCACCTAGTTCAAGTAATAAGGGTTGATTTTTGTAACTTATAATAAAATTCGGGGTACATAAGATGTAGATCCCTTTGGATGATAAAAGAAAGATTAAGTAATACACAGCTCTCCACTTATTTATTTATTTATTATTCCCCACTTGTTTGTCAATTTGGTTTGGTCTATTTTTTTCGCCAGCCACCAAGTGCAAGTAATAAGAGTTGATTTTATTAACTTATAATAAAATTCGGTGTACATTAGAGGTACATCCCATTGGATGATAAAAAGATTGATTAATAAAATTTAAAAAATCTTATCGAAAGTACTACGCAGCTTCCCACTTATTTGTCTATATGGATTGGACTAAATATTTTTTTTTCAAGTCAACCACCAATTGAAAGCTTGATATTTGTAACTTATAATAAAATTTGGAGTACATAAGGGGTACATCCCATTGGATGATAAAAAAGATTGAGTAGTAAATTTTAGCAAATTGTACGAAAAGTAACACGTAACTCTCCACTTATTTTTTTATCATGTCCCATTTATTTGTCTATTTTTTTTGGCGTAATTTTTTTTCAAACCAACCACATAGTGCATTTAATAAGGGCTGATTTTATTAACTTATAATCAAATTCGGGGTATATTAGAGGTACATCCCATTGGATGATAAAAAAGATATTGATTAATAAAGTTTGAAAAATTGTACGAAAAGTATTACACAACTCTCCACTTATTTGTTTATTATGTTCTACTCATTTGTCTATCTGGTTTGGCCTATTTTTTTCTTCAAGCTAGTTACCTAGTGCAAGTAATAAGCGATGATTTTTGTAACTTATAATCAAATTTGTGTTACATAAGAAGTGCATCCCTTTGGATGATAACAAAAAAAAAATTGATTAGTAAATTTCAAAAAATTGTACGAAAAGTAATACACACCTTTCCACTTATTTGTATATTATGCCCCACTTATTTGCCTATTTGATTTGGCCAATTTTTTTCTTCAAGTCAGTCACCAAGTGCAAGTAATAAGGGTTGATTGTTGTAAATTATAATCAAATTTATGATACATAAGAAGTGCATTCCTTTGGATGATAAAAAAAAATTCATCAGTAAATTTTAACAAATTGTACAAAAAGTAATACGCAGCTCTCAACTTTTTGTTCTATGTGCTCCACCTATTTGCCTATCTAGTTTGACATACTTTATTTTTCAAGCCAGCCACCTAGTGCAAGTAATAAGAGTTGATTTTATTAACTTATAATCAAATTCGAGATACATTATAGGTACATCCCATTGGATGATAGATGATAAATAAAAAGATTGATTAATAAATTTTAAAAAATTGTACGGAGAGTATTACACAACGACCCACTTATTTGTTTATTATGCCCCACTTAATTACCTATATGGTTTGGACTATGTTTTTTTTTTCAAGCCAACCCCACCTATTGAAAGCAATAAGGCTTGATATTTGTAACTTATAATAAAAATTCAGAGTACATAAGAGCTACATCCCATTGGATGATAAAAAAATGATTAATAAATTTTAAAAATTTGTACGACAAGGAATACACAACTCCCCACTTAATTGTTTATTATGTCCCACTTATTTACCTATCTATCTTGTTTGGACTATTTTTTTGTTTAAGCCAGCCACATAGTGCGAGCAATAATGGTTGAATTTTGTAACTTATAATCAAATTTTTGGAACATAAGGAGTGCATCCATTTGGATGATAATAAAAAAGATTGATAAATAAATTTTGAAAAAAATGTATGATAAGTATTAAGCAGCTCCACACTTTTTGTTCTTTGTGCCCTACTTATTTGTCTATCTGATTTGACCTATTTTTTTTTCTTCAAGCTAGCCTCCTCGTGCAAGCAAGGGTTGATTTTTGTAACTTATAATAAAATTCGGGGTACATAAGAGGTACATCCCATTGGATGATAAAAAATATATTGATTAATAAATTTTAAAAAATTGTACGATATGTAATACACAGCTCTCGACATATTTATTTATTATTCCTCACTTATTTGCCTATCTGGTTTGGCCTTTTTTTTTTCAAGCCAACCACCTAGTGCAAGTAATAAGAGTTGATTATATTAACTTATAATCAAATTCGAGGTACATTACAAGTACATCCTATTGGAAGATAAAAAAAATATTGATTAATAAATTTTAAAAAATTGTACGAAAAGTAACACGCAGATCTGCAGTTATTTATTTATTTATTATTCCCCACTTATTTGCCTATCTAGTTTGACATCTTTTTTACAAGCCAGCAAACTGTACAAATAATAAGAGTTTATTTGTGTAACTTATAATCAAATTCAAGGTACATTAGAGGTACATCTCATTGAATAATAAAAAAAAGACTGATCAATAAAGTTTCAAAATTGTTTTGAAAAGTATTACATAGCTCCTGACTTATTTGTCTATATGTTTTGGCCTATTTTTTTCTTCAAGCTAGCCACCTAGTGCAAGCAATAAGGGTTAATTTTTGTAACTTATTATTATTCGGGGTATATAAGAGGTACATCCAATTGGATGATAAAAAGAAGATTGATTAATAAATTTGAAAAAATTGTACCAAAAGTAATACGTAACTCTCCATTTATTTGTTTATTATGCCCCACTTATTTGCCTATCTTGTTTGGCAACAAGAAATAAGGGTTAATTTTTAACTTATAATCAAATGTACAGAGGTACATTCCTTTGGATGATAAAAAAAAATTGTACGAAAAGGACTACGTAACTCCCGACTTAATTGTTTATTATGCCCAACTTACTTGTCTATCTGGTTTGACCTATTTTGTTTTTCTCCAAGCCACCCACCTACTGCAAGCAATGAGAGTTGATCTTTGTAACATAATAAAATTTGGGGTACATAAGAGATACATCCCATTTAGATGATAAAAAAGGATTTATTAGTAAATTTTAAAAAATAATACGAAAAGTGATACATTGTTTCCTACTTATTTGTATATTATGCCCCACTTATTTGCCTATCTGTTTGGTCTATTTTTTTTCTTCAAGCCAGTCACCTAGTGCAAGTAATAAAGGATGATTTTTGTAACTTACAATCAAATTTGTGGTACATAAAAAGGTATCTCTCTGGATGGTAACAGACAAAGATTGATCAATAAATTATAAAAACTTGTACGAAAAGTATTAAGCAACCCCCACTTATTTGTTCTTTGTGCCCCACTTATTTGTATTTGTCTAGTTTGACCTATTTTTTTCTTCAGGCCAACCACCTAGTGCAAGTAATAAGGGTTCATTTTTTTAACTCATAATCAAATTCGGGGTACATAAGAGGTACATCTCATTGGATTATAAAAAAATGATTGGTTAATAAATTTTTAAAAATTGTGTTAAAAGTAATACGCAATTTGTTCATTATGTTCCACTTATTTGACTATCTGGTTTGGCCTACTTTTTTGCCTTAAATATATATTTGGTCCTTATTTTCGCTGTTTTTATTCAATTTGATCATCATTTTCGTTTTGTATTCAATTAAGTTGTCATTTTCGTTAAATTTTGGTCAATTTAGTTTTTTGTACTAACGGTGTTTAAATAGTTAACGTTTTTGAACAATACATGCCATGTGTCAACTCCTGTTTTTTTTTTTAATTTTTTAATTTTTGAATTTTGAATTTTTTGAATTTTTTTGAATTTTTGAATTTTATAAAAATTGGCCACATGTCAAGTTTTAATTATGCCACGTGTTAATGTTTGTGCCACGTGTTAGTTTATGGTTGTGTTATTTTTTGTGTTCAATTTAGTTTCTACATTTGTTATTTTTGTTCAATTTAATCCCAATTTTTTTAAAATGTTTCAATTTTTTCCCTTGACACCAAATATAATATTTTTTCTAAATATTATACTAATATTTTTTTAAAATTGACATTTTTATTAATTATTTTTGAAATTCAATTATAAATTATTATATTTAATTATAAATTGAATATAATTCTTAGATTCAACTTTTAAATAGAATATTTCTAATTGTTATAAATATTAATTTACTTTTCTTATTAAATATAAGAATTTTATTCAATTTATAATTAAATTTAATAATTTATAATTGAATTTTAAAAATAATTAATAAAAATGTTAATTTTAGAAAAAATATTAGTATAATTTTTATAAAAGATATTAAATTTGGTGTCAATTTGAAAGGGACAAAATTGATTCATTTTAACCAAAATTGAGACTAAATTGAATAAAAATAAGGTATAATTACTAATTGGGTAGCCCAATGTTTTAATTAAGTTCAATTTGGTTTCCATACTTTTGGTTTGTTCAATTTAGTACCTCAATTATCTAAAAAGATTCAATGTGTTCCTCTCCATTAAGTTGGAGTTAACACCGTCCGTACAGGACACGTGTCAAGCCGTGAAATTTTTAATTTTTTTAATTTTTTAATTTTTTTTCACAAAATCACATGTCAGTTTACCATTGTGCCACGTGGTAGCTTACAGTACACGTGCCAGTGGTAATAGTTGTTTTCAATTTAATTCTCTATTTAAATTTTTGGTTCAATTTAGTACCCAATTTTTTAAAATGATCCTTCGTCCTCTCCAATTTGAGACCAAATTAGTAAATAAGCTTAACTACAACTTATATATATACATGTTACAATAAATTTTTCTAATATATACATCAAATCATTTCACCAAAATACGTAAATTGTTTTATTTTTTACATTTTTTACCTTTGTAATTTTTTACACAGATTTTTTACATTTGTAAAAAATAAAATAATTTGAATATTTAGGTGTAGTGATTTGATGTATAAATTCAAAACAATTATTTTAACATGTATATATATAATTTATAATTAAACTTAGTCACTAATTTGGTCTCAAATTGGAAAGGACGAAATTGAATCATTTTAAAAAATTGGGATACTAAATTGAAAACAATTATTACCATTGCCACGTGTCATGATTGTAAGTTGCCACGTGGCACGATAGTATACTGACACGTGACAATTTCTTAAATTTTTTGAAAAAAAATTAAAATTTTCATTGCTTGACACATGTCCTGAATGGACACGATGTTAACTCCAACTTAACAGAGAGACAAAATTGAATCTTTTTAGATAATTGAGGTACTAAATTGAACAAACCGAAAGTATGGAGACCAAATTTAACTTAACAAAAAAATTGAGATACCAAATCAATAATTATATCTTTAAATAATGAATATAGGGATTAAATTGAACAAAAAAAAATAACACAACCACAACTGACACGTGGCACTGATGTTGACACGTGGCACAATTATAACTTGACACGTGGACAATTTTTTTAAAATTAAAAAAATTTTAAAAAAATAAAAAAATTTTAAAAAAATAAAAAAATTTTAAAAAAATAAAAAAACCAGAAACTGACATGTAACATATACAATTGAAAAATGTTAACTATTTAAACATTATTACTAAAATGGACTAAATTGACTAAAATTTAACAAAAATAAAAATCTAATTAAACACAAAACAAAAATGAGTAACAAAATTTAAGCTTTCAGTTATATCCGTCCATCATCTACATGAATAGTCATATATGAAAAGATTCATTGGACAAAGCGATACGAATTCAAGCATTTCGCATTAAGATATTATTTTATTTAAACAAGTATAGTCATAAATGTTTTATAGTAATATAAACAATAATAATTGTTTTTTTTTCTTCTGCAAAGTAAATAAAATGACTGGGCCAAACTGCTTCTGGCTTCACTATGTGTCTATTATTTGTTTGAGAAAGATATCTTTGTCAGTGCAAATACATGGTATGGAACAGTTCTAAATGACGTTGGAATTCCCAGGTTGTGCATTTATTTGTATTTATGCCCTGTGAGAAAAACAGCATAATCATCATTAAACAGTAGCGAAGACCAATTAGATGGAGACACGCGGCACAAACAGTGTTAGGGCATTCAGTTATTGGAACAACAAAATAGCGACAATGAATCTGACCCGCACGATGGATCTCAAACGGACGACTCAGATGTCCACAACAACTGAGTGACCCTTGTTTTAGGATTACTCTATAAATACCGGAGCCTTAAGCTATCACGCATAGTAGCGTTCTCTCTCTGGAGTTAGGGTGACCGGAGCGGCGAAGATTGAGTCGGATCGAAAGAGAAAGAAGGCGTCCACCTCAGCGGCGGATCGATCGGAGAAGGAAAACAGGAAAAAGAAGGTGAAGATGTCGTCGTCAAAAGTTGGCGGTGAAATTAGGGCTTCGCACATACTAATAAAGCACGAAGGTTCTAGAAGGAAGGCGTCGTGGAAGGATCCAGAAGGACGCATAATCAAGAACACCACAAGAGAAGCTGCGGTTTCTCAGCTCAAGGCCCTTCGCGATGACATCGTCTCGGGCAAGGCAACCTTCGAGGACGTCGCGTCTCGATTCTCCGATTGCAGCTCCGCCAAGCGCGGCGGCGATCTTGGTCAGTTCTGAACAAACTATCTCCATATTAATGATAATATTTTTTACATAAAAGTAAAAATATTAAAGTGCATTTGGATTTATTGGGTCCGGATTTGAGCGTTCGGTATTCTGAAGACGAATGTTGATAATTGAAAATTGTGTCGGTCTTTAAATTGTATGCATCTGAGGTGTCGGTGGTGGTAATCCAAATTTTGGGTCAATTGTGCGGTGTTAATAAGACTGAGTTTAATATTTTTCGTTATCAAAAACGGTTGGTTAAGTGAGATCGGTTACTATTAAATCTCAGTGCAGGATCGAAGTCAACTTGTCTTTAAGTGACTTCTTGATTTCTTTTCTGAGTCCTGTTGTTTATTCCCAAACTGTGAGCCCAGTTCAAAAAGTATCGGAAAAAGTATTGGCTTTAATTCGTCGGAATATTATCGGAAATACTAGCCTTATAGCATGTTGAGCATATATATTCTCTTTCGTTGTTTCGAAGAGGTTCAAAATTGATTTAAAAAAGGTTGGATATTTGGTACCTTTGACTTTTATCTTGAAAAAGTGGAAGCTATATATTGAGGCAAGGTTTGTGGGACATTAGT
>Ga0099822_1001886_pt1 | contig 25314 bp, 10 predicted proteins | sample CowpeawhiteBW_FD_76839 | JGI IMG/M metagenome (GOLD analysis project Ga0099822, IMG submission 76839) | Root nodule microbial communities of legume samples collected from California USA - Cow pea white BW | ecosystem: Host-associated > Plants > Roots > Nodule | place: USA: California | collected... | reverse complement strand
ATTAAATTGAGTGCATGTATCTATTGCTTTAAAAAAAAATCAGAAAAACACATACACACACATATATATATATATATATATATATATATATATATATATATATATATATATATATATATATATATATATATGTCTCAAATCTCATTCCCTTGACAAACTTCCCACACCAGAACAAAATTGATTTTATCAACCTATTGCACCTGATAGCAATTTTATCACGAGAAGATAAACCTAACAAACCTCTGTTGTGACAATATATATAATAAGATAAAAGTTTAAGTTTAACTCATTGATGGAAGCATCCTCCACGGCTCCAAGTAGAAACAAGGCAAAGAAAACTTAGACTTTCTCAATGGAAACTTGAAAGCAATATCAGTTACCCAACAATGAAAGTTCCTTGATGGTGAGTCTAGGAGAAATACTCTCATTTTAAAGGCTTTGTAAAACAAGAAGACGTAGCATAAATAAAATATCATCAATTTCAAGCTTCATCTTCTTCTATCCTGGCCAAAAGTGTGGAGGTTGGATGATCCTCCATCACAAATCCTTACAAAACTCAACTTGTAAGTTGAGGATTTTTCATATATACTACAAATTAACTTTACATCTACCAGATATGGGATCTCCAACACTTTCAAAAGATGTATTTTTTTTTCTACAATCCATCCATTTAAAACTTTTAGATGACACTCATTATGCATGAGAAATAAGATCAATTAAAATTATAATGCTAGTTATTATACCTGTTCTGAAGTGAGGCCATTAATGATATTCTGTCTAGAATCCCTATTCTCATTAGAGATGATGAGTGCTTTCAAAACATTGACAATATCTTTTCCAGTATTAAAGATAATATTTTTACGCCTGGAATAGTCTTCTATTCTCCCTGCAATTACCAGACATAATTTTAAGATCATCTTATAAGGAAAAATGAACTTCAATTCAGCTTCTTACAGTAGAAATTGTATTTGGAAAAGGGAGTAAGGTATATTCAAAATCAACTCATTGAAAAACATACGAACAGATTGAAAATTGTTATTCTCTACTACTTGAGAAGCAAGTAGCTAAAACCTAAATAATAAACACACGAGCACAAATTTAAATCAAAAGGTGGAGTCTCACATGGTTCCCCGAAAGAGTAAATTGTCTGCTGATCAAGACCATGACAATTAAAAGAAGTTACCTCCATGGAACGTCCACCTTCCACATTAGGGCAATGTATATGAGCCAATATATCATAAGGGTAATTAGAAATCTCACTATGCTCAAATTTTTTAGGATTAGTCTTGTCCTTGATGCTCTCGTAGTACTCTTTGAAAGCCACATCAAAGCTCACTTCTTCAATCATCTTCACATGCCACAAGCTCAACTCCTTGACGGTGCGAGACATGGCCTCACCATGACCAAGAAGCTTTACATTGTATCCCTTACTGAGAATGACCCATCCCTTAGGATCTTGTTTGATGAAGAGCAACCTCTTTATCTCTTTTGTTACAAAGTCTTGCACCACTTTATCTCCTTCACCTTTCATTATTTGTTGCTTCCTACTTGCAAGCAAGTTGTTAATGGCAATCCAAAAGCGTGGCACAATCTTAGGGTCTTCCTTTCCCAGTTGGTATGAATCTATTGTGATGTCTATTTGCATGCTTATTGTCTCAACATCCCTCTTCATTTTCTCTATGGCAGTCGTGAATTCTTGGATCCACATAGTGTCTGTGCCACCGTATATGAAGAGATAACGATCCTCCTCAATCTAATTTTTCAACATTATATTATAAATGTATTAAAATTATTAATATTTAACTCATATTCTCACTCTATGACACATATACACCTTTTGAAAAACAATTCTGACAGTTTTTGTTACAAGTTAAATTCTTGTGAGTTAAGGTTGGACGAAAGGAAAAAATACGAAGAAAAGAACACACAAACAACTATGTTCTGTCCTAAGAAAAGAATCTCGGAAGGTACCTTTTCTTTACGCATATAGTTTTGTTTGTGTTCACATATATTAAATAGGAAATATGTGCTATGATATAAGCACTTAGTACTTACCAAGTCCCCAATTCTTGGGTTAAGCTTGGTCATTTCAGACCAAAACCAATTCCATTGTTGAATGAGTCGAGTGTGATCGGAGGTTCTAAATGGAAATCCATCAATGCCCCACATTGATATAATTTGCTTTGTGTCGATGTTTTCCACTTTACCCTCTGGACTCATCAATGGGATCACAGGTTCTCCCCTATAGTTGAACAACTCTTTTATAAGCTTGATGCCTGTTTCAAAAGAAAAATGTTTGACCACATACCATCCAATCTTTGTTCTTTGTAATTTAGTTTCTAATGTTTTCCTGTGATCCTCATTCCAGTCATCCACAATGGGGATCCACAAAATTTTGAAATCCTCCTTCTTGTAACCTTCCACTTCTCTTGGTTTCTTCTTCAATTCCTCGTAAATAGTTTTCAGAAGTTGAGTCTCCTCGTCAATATTTTTAAGCCCCGAAATGAACAACAACACATGCTTTTTTTTAAACTCTTCAATTTTAACCTGTCAAAGTAAAATACACTATATCGATTGACTTACAATGAACTTACTAACTTTTACTACATTTAAATCATGTCTTGGATCATTTTTAATTAGTTAACAATATATTAAATTTTACATACATAGTTCGTGAAAGTCAAATCATTAAATAAAAGGAAAGACTTTTGTAGCTAATCTTAGTGCAGCAAGAACATTGTGAATGTGAAGATAGAAATTAAATTGAATGCATGTGGTTATTAATAGAAAAAAAAAAAACCCAAAAGCATATGTATTTCCATTTATCTTAAATCACTTTCTCTTAACAAACTTCACACTAAAACAAAAATAATTTCACCAACTAGTTGCATCCGATTGTAACTAAAGAGCGGATAATTGGGATGGGTCCAACAAATATCACCTATTATACTATAATTACATGATGGAGAAAAAGAATTATATCACTACTAAAAAAACTCATATTTTTTGTCAATTTTGTTTTGAAATTTTATTTGTAGGAAATACTTACAAATTTTGTTGTGAAAAAAATTTTGCAAGAAATTATTACCAATTTTCTTGCAAAATATTTTGTATAAACACTTTTCGCAACAAATTTTGTAGGAAATACTTGCAAATTTTATAAATTTGTAGAAAATGATTACCCACGAAAGAATTACCTGCCAATTAAAATTTTTCGAGAAAATAATAGAAAAAAGTTTTTTCTTGCAAATTCTTTTAACAAATTTGCAAGAAAAATTTTATGTTATATGAGAATTTCTAGTAGTGTAAATTGATTTAGATAAATTACATGAAGTGTGTATATATACAAAAATAAGAGAAACAAATATAATAGAAAAGTAAATTGTTATATTTGTGTGTTAGTATTATTTTTGTTTATTTGCTAACATCCCCTTCAACTTACGATGGGATTACATTCCACCTTAAGTTTAAGTTTATGTCTAAACTTAATTAAAGAAGCAATACACAAAGGTTTGGTAAGAATGTCAGCATAGTATTTGCTTGGCACCAGCAGCTGCTGGTCCTCTTGCTAATAGTTGAGAAATTCTTGATTGACTTTGTTGTTTAAAACATCTTTATGTGATGGTGGTATACCTATATCACGACCTTCCAACAACTTCACGAGTTGAAAACCTTTAACAGTGGCAAGCACTTCTTGTTGCCAAATAAAAAAAATTCTCATCGTCTAATTTGAGAGAGTTAGGTGTATCAAAGTGTGAGGAAAAAAAAAGAAGAAAGATCTGAAGATGTGCCATAATGCATTGTGGGAGAAAAAGAAAATTAGAATAAAACAACATTCTACATAGAAAAAAAATCTCAAAAAAGATAGAAAAGTCTAAGATAAGATAAAAATATGAAGAAAATTTTACATAAGAAAAAATCTAAAACATCCCACACAAGTTGTGGCTATTACATTTTGACAATGAATAAGACAATATTTAATACATACTCACTACTACTTCCGCGTTCTACTATCTTCACAATTTTCTCTATCCCATCAATTATTCTTTTCACAACCTCAAATACTATCACCATCCAATTAAAACTTTTACTAATCCCACCATGTTTTCTTGTAGAACTGAGGACACTCATTATGCATGAGAAATAAGATTAATTAAAATTGTAATGCTAATGATAATAGTTATTACCTGTTCTAAAGTGAGGCCACTAATAACATTCTGTCTAGAATCCCTGTTCTCACCAGAGATGATGAGTGCTTTCAAGACCTTGACAATATCTTTTCCAGTAATAATGATAATATTCTTACGTCTGGAATAGTCTTCTATTCTCCCTGCAATTATCACACATAATTTTAACATCTTTTTATAAGAAACATGAATTTGAATTCAGCTTCTTACAGTTTAGAAACTGTATTAGGAAAACGGAATATGATACAAAGCAAGCATAACTAACCTATCTCCGTACTACACATTTCCAAATGCTCCCTAAAAGTTCTTATAATGAGATCAAGCTTCTTCTCAAAGTTTCTCGATAATTCATATTTGTTAAGCCTGAATAAAGAAATAGCAATCATTATATTTGACAGAAAATAAAATAAAATTTGATAATTTAATGGTTGACACATCAGATAAAACCCCTACCTTGAGAAATCTTAAATATAAGCCACCCTCTAAGAATTTATATGTATGACATATTTTTAATATAACTAAGTTGATGAATTTATCCCCATGGAACAAAATATAAGAACTAAAATTAGTTTTTAGAACATAGTAATTAATTTGTATAAATGGTTTTACTTGTGGTGAGTGGTGAAGTCATCAATTTGACCAGTGCAAGTGACGAAGGTGAAGATTGCCCAGTAGACGACAACAGGAATCTCATGCAAAGTCTCTGCCAAGGTGGGGACGTCCTTGATATCATAGCCAGCACTGGTTAACCACTTCCACTCGGTGATGCACTCAATCATTTGCATCACCTTCTTCACCACACTGTTGAAGAAGCACAGGTGCTGAGGCTTTTGCTGAATCATCAGAAGCCCATTCAGATCAGCCAGAGATTTCTCATACTCCTCGTACTGTCTCAACTGGGGAAGGTACATGAATTTCCCGTATTCCAGAGCAAAAGCTGCTTCAACTATCAGTGCCTTTGCATCCCACGAATATTCTTTCAACTGTTCCAGAATCAGCATCGTCGTGTGATGCGCGTACTTGTCACCACGGGGAGTGCTCACCATCTACATCTCCGACCATTCCAATTTTAATATCTATAGTTAATGTCAAGATTTTTATATTATTTATAGTTAATATCTATATTAATTTTATGACTAAAAATTATTATTTTATGTACTAACCAATTTAAATACTAATTTAAAAAAATAAAAAATTATTGATTACTAAAATAATAATTATTATAAATAAAAAATTATAATTAATTACTAAGTTGATCATTAATTAATTAGAAACCAATTTAGAAACTAATTCATTTTGATAATCAAAATCTAGATAATCAATTTTTAGTGACCAATTTTTTTTAGTAGTCAAAATTATGATAATTAATTTTAAAAACCAATTTATAACTAACTGTATCTTTTTTATTCATAATAGTTATTATTTTAGTAATTAATAATTTTTTACTTTTGAAATTTGTATCAAAATTGGTCACTATAGTAACTAACAATTTTTTGTCACTAAAGTTGATTATTAATGAAGCATTTTCTTATAATGTTTAGACTATATTAACCTACAGTGAATGAAGATCAATTTAATTTGATCTTCAAATTATAAAAAGAAATTGTTTTAATTCTTTAATTAGTTTTAAAATACATATAATTAGTTTTTAATTATAATATTTAATTTTATTAGTGAAGTTACAGTAATATTTATATTTATTTCTAAATGTCAATTAAAGTTAACATGAAGTGATTAACTTTTATTACTGTACTTATCTGTTGGTCTTAAATGAATAAATTAAGTACTCAAGGCGGCCTAATATTTAGGCCAATCAAATTAAAGGAAAAAAAAAGTTTAGGGTAAAATTAATTAAAAAGCATGTTATTCAAAGGTTAAAATAAGAAATAAAATATAGATACTTAAAAGGAGAATTTTATTTATATAATGGTATATATATAATTTAAATTTTATATAATTTTAGTTGAGGGTGGGCAATTGCTCAATCTGATCATGTTTTGGTATGATCTGTTTCATTAAGAATCTATTTTCTAAAATTCATTTTCTGATTCAGATCTACATTTTTTAACTTTTCTAGACCAGGTAACCATTTTATTTAGTTGGATTTTAAAATTTGGATAATCCAATTCGGCATCTGGATCATGTTCAGATCCAAATAAATCTGAACTAATTCATTAAGTTCTTCCCAGTACCAAAATTTGAAATTCATAAATCCCGGAAGTCCTTCCGGTACAATCAATCTTAAATCATTTTCTCACTTCTTTCTTTATACTTTATCAAGGTAAATCTAATTCGTTCTTAATTCGATCTCCATTTCTCCTTTCGTTCCTTCCTTCTTCGACATTTAATTTTTTTTTATTTTGTTTGAACAGAACGTTGTGGTGCCATGATTCTCGTTCGGTTCATCAGGATTTTGTTGGAGAAAACGTACGAAGCCACTACTGAGCTAGTGAATGTGGCGGGATTCGCTGGAGATTAAGATTAAGGTTAAGTTACTACGCGTGTTGGAAAGAGGTATGTAACCATTATGGTTGTGAATCCAAGAGTTCTTTTAAATGAAATAATGTTGTAGAACTACGTGCAGAGATCTCTGTATCTCTATGGTTTTTGCAACTATCTCTCTGTGTCTGTGTTTGGATGTATGGGAACAAATAAAAGTGATTATTTTAAGTTAGATTTTCTATTTTTAAATGGTATTTTGGTGTGCGGTGTTCTGTCTGTGTATAATCAATGCATCTTAATGGAATAATGAGTGGGAATCATAGATGATTCAACAATGATCAAATCTTCATGTCGTTTTTCATTCTTTGTTTTCATTTTCTTAATTCTATTTTGCTGAACAATTTAGTCTGGTATCCTGGTTGTAGATTGAAATCATACTTTGGGCATGTTAATGTTATTTATTTTGATTGTTATCTTTTGATAACTTAATTTATTTCTTTATTGGAGTCATCATATTAGTATCTTATAAGTTGAATTTTGTCAGTTAATTATAATTCTTGACAATTGGCATACATGTGTCTTTTGGTGGATTTGCATTTCTGATACAATTAAGGAATATGGGGTATGGTATGTCAATTTTGTATGTGAACTGTGAACTAAATTAGGCATGGTAAGTTGTTGAAACATATTTTTTGTGTTATCCAACTTAACCTGATTATGTATAGTGTGAAAAGTGAGGCTTCTTGGTATGATAATTCTTAAAAATGTGTGCTAATATGATAATTCTAAGTATCTAAAGACCAAATCTAAATTCTGTTTTCATTTGCTTTTGGGTATGAAAGAGAGCAGGCCACTTTTTTCATAGAAAATCTATTTGGAATGGATATACACCAGTATCTACCAGATTGAATTACACTGCAAGTTCTATTACTGTTGATTCATGTACTACTAAAATTTTACCCATGTGAATGTGATAGTGGTAATTGGTACTTATTAGGTTGATCGTTGATGTACATATTGGGAAAGGGGACACTTGGAATCATCAAAGTGGGTACAACTTGAGGAGCCGAATATACCTCAACCTGATAAGGCGAAATAGCCAATCATGACACACACCAATGTGCTAGTCCGAATATACTCCAACCTAAGAGGTTCATAGCGCACGCACATGTCAGGAAAGTAATATGAAGACAGGCGAGGATGTCGTGATGACTGAGGAATAGGCCTTAATGACCTCGACACTAGGGCAGAGGACACTTCTGCTGAATGAACTAATAATAAGTGCTCTGAATGGAATGGTAAGAAAGGAATTAGGATTAATTAAGCATAGTTAGTAAAGCCTAAAACTAACTAAATAGTGCAAACCCTAGGCCCATAGGGTTTGGCCCATTAAAGTAGTATAAAAGGCATTATTCACGAGGTAAAATGACTATGCTATTTTTTACTATTACTATCATTTATTGCTCTGATACTGACTTGAGCATCGGAGTGGCTTTGCAGGCCTCCCGCCAACGAAACTCTTCATCGGAAGGAGATACTCAGGTTCCTGAAAGGAGATACTCAGGCTCTTGGGAGGAGATATTTAGGCTCCTGGACTTAGAAACTTAAGCGAAGAAGGTGGACGTGTGCATTTAAAAGGTTCATTGGTCCCTACATAACTTGTGTTCGCGGGTACATTTGTATTCGGTAGGAACAATTGATATTTAATTTGTGTTCTCTATAGTTTTGTGAAAACTATAATGAATTTATATGAGAACTAATCATTGAGAAGTTGTGTAAGTGGGAAATAGTTGGTCTAAAGTTCTTCGGATAAACCATCTTAGTGATTATGTAGACAAACATGTTAGATTTAACCCTTCTAATGAAAGAGACGTGTTTTCAAATCAACATGCAAATTTTTTTCACATACTTATATATAGGTGTCTTTAACTCACATTTTTACATATTACTTATGATTGGATTAAGACAGTGAAAATTTAGGATTAAGTATCACTCTTTTATACAAAATATAGATCACCATAGGATTGGATTTTCTAATTCTTATTTTGTTGGGATTAGTTATGAATGCGTAATCTTGTGTTTCCCTTCTTTACTTTTCACTTATGATAATCTTTTATCTAATTCGATCTCCATTTCTTTTTGTTGCATAAATAGTCATGTGCATCTTCAAAGACATCTTTTGGGACAATAATGCATATTTTACTTTTTAACTCACGTTATATGCCTCGGTTGTCCAAGAACCAAAGCATATAATGGCACGGTGGCAATTTTGCGATTCCAAGCTACTTTTATGCCTCGATTCAGAGAAAACCCGAAGTAAAAGAGGGTTATAGGCTTCGGTTCACTAAAAATCGGTGCCAAACGCCATTATATGCTTCTGTTCCAAAGACCTGAAGCAAAAAACGTGGCTGAATATTTCAAAAATGCCACTAGCCATTACGTCTTTGGCCTCGGGTGAAACTCAACCTGTACCAAATAGGGTCATATGCCTCGGTTATTAATTGGGAAATGGTAATATATATTTGAATTAAAACAAATACTTTGCAATGTACTAAAGTTTGGTGTACTAAATTTGTCTTTCTATATACTAACTTAAGTTAATGTCTTACCTTGCAGACATTCAAGAGTCCTGTGCCAATGCTCGCGAAGTCCATAAAGTTTGGTAGGATAACATGTGCAAAATTAATAATTTAGATGTACAATAGTATTGATTAGGATATATGTATTTGGATTGTGGATATTCCAATTATCTTTTAAATGTATTTGGATTGTAGATGCTTGATAAAATATTTTGTTCTGGTTTATGCTGGTCTCTAAAAAGAATGCTGGTTTAAATGTGGGAATGACAATAAAACAAAAAAAATGTATTTAAAAAGAAATAGTAGAATAGGCCTCAGTTCTTACCAAATCTGAAGAAAAAAGGTACTCTATGGCTTCGGTTCTTACCATAACCGAGGCCAAAGGCTCTACGAATTTTTTAATAAATTAAAAATGTTGTGAACCTTTGGCTTCGGTTCACGATTACCCGAGGCAGAAAATGACGTCTATGGCTCTGGTTCGTCTACAACTGAGACAGAAAAGCAGAACCTCTATGGCCTTGGGTGATAACTGAGGCCAAAAGGCACTCCCTTTTGGCATCGCCCCAATATGTCTCGGTTATAAAACCGAGGCAGAATAACGAAAACAACCGAGGTCAAAAGCCCTTACTGCACTGGTTAAACTATGTTCATTGAAAGAGTTGGTTATCTCAATTGTTGCAAAATACTTTTATGAACTGTATATCTTAAACTTAACAAACATTGTTTCAAATTATTTTTCTATTGTAGGAAACAGTTCCTTTGTCACTTCACTCCCTCTATATTGTGAGAATTAGTGAGAGAACAAAGACTGATTTGTGGTCTCCGTTTATTCCACGGTGGAGGCAGATTTTTTGGATCTTTTAATCTATGATAGATTAATGATGTTTTGTCCTTTTAATGTTTTCTTTTATATAAGATATTGGTGTAATATTTTATTTGAAAGATGGCAGAATATTAAATATGTGTTCATGTTTGGTTATACATAATCATTTTATTATAATTGAATTTTTTTATACTTTTTATTAAATAATTTATATTATTTTATATATTATTTAAATTTTTATAAGTATTTATGTATTGGATGAAACAATTATTTTATTTTTAAAATATAGATGCAAAATTAAATTTTGATTTATTAAAAAAATATTTTTTATTAGAAAATATGGATTTAGAAATGAATTTGGATTTATAACTTGATCCAAATATTTGGATTTGGATTTTCAAAAAATCTAAAATAGTTTTACAGAAAAAGTAGATATGGATCTAATATCTGATCTAAATATTTGGATATAAAAGGGATATGGACTAGAGCATTAAAAATCCAATCCATGATCACCCTTGATTTTAGTGTGGGTGTTTATGTAACCTATAGAATCATAGACTAGAACTAACCTATCTAAAATAGGTCCACTCAAGCAAAGGCTCATGAAACAAGTATAAAAGGATGAAGTGATTACGAGGTAAGATTGCGGAAGTGAGACTGACGTGTACTTGGAAGACCATGATGTATCAACGTGAAACATGATCAATGAGAAGCAATAAAGAGTAGAAGGACAAAGTAATCATACAAGCAAATATATGACATTGTTGATTGACATACATTCATAAATAGGAGGCTAAAGGAGGTCTTAAGGGGTGATGTAGGGAAGAACAACCCTAGTTACATACAACCATCTTTTTCGAGTGATCTAGGACACACCCCATTAATTGAGGCCGAAAGAACCTGTAGAACAACCACACGTTCTTAGCATTCCGAAAACACCTCGGTAGGCATAAGGGGATCCTGTAGCCATCCTTTTTTTATTTATGGTATAATAGAAGTTAATCTCCCTCTAAACTTGAAAGCATTAATCGTGATCATTATGATAGGAGTATTGATCCAAATGAACACATGAATGTTTAGATAACCTCTGAACTTGATAGAACACACTATATGGCAACTGAATTACAAGTAGGATGATTGCTTGTGCAAGAAGCCGATAATCAAGGTTGATGAGTTGCGACAAAGGACAACCAAGTTCATGTAGCTTAAAGAGTTGAGAGAATTCACAAGCAATGGAAGAACGAAAGTATAACACCCTAACCTTTTGCTTTCTAAAAGATATAGTTAACACAAAATAAAACTTTGTTCCTGTTTTATTGGAAATCTTAATAAATAAAAAATCATTATTTTACAACCATAAAGTAATTTGAAAAGGAAAAATATATATCAGACTAAAAGACTTCCCAAACCTCTCCCAATATTGATTACTCTCTCTAGTTTTGATGTGTATCTTCATCAACATTTGTACGATCCTTTACTCCTATGATAAATCACGACTATCGCATGTGCAAACCACAACCACGAACAGAATGGTGAGCTACCATCACCAAGAAAGAACCTCAATTTTTTAAATAAACTCATTCAATGTTTAAAACCCATGACATTTAAAAGAAATATATAACTTTTCATAACAAACCACAAAAAAGCCTTGGATCATAGAGTTCTCAATTTTGAGACATTCGTCCTTTGACCTTACACAGTCAAGTATCAAACATCATTCAATAGAGTGCTTCATCCACAAACATTTGTACTTTGACTTCAATACTCTAAAAACCTTCACAATCAAGCCTTAGTTCATAAAGTTCTCAAGGTAGAGATATTCTTCCTCTGACCTCGACACTAAACAACCAAGTATCAAACACTAGTCAATAGACTTCTCTGCCCAAAGACATTTGCCCTCTAACTTCGACACTCCAAAGACCCTACTCACGCAAACAAATTTCATAGAGTACTCTATCTAAAGGCATTCGATCTCCAGCTTCGACACTTAAAGAACCCTCCATTCCATGGAGCTACTCGCCAACTGGGATCCTTTCAAAGCCACCCACTTGAGGAGCATGCTCTAGACAGAGCCTCCACACATACAAGTCGTAGAGAAAGAAAGATAACAAGAATTTAACTCCTTATACAACCACCATTTAACAATAAAAATTCCAACATTAGAATAATAATTTTAAAAATCAAAACTTTCAATACCTTCACAACTAAGAACACATTTTGATCATCAAATAATAACAATATACAAAACTCAAAAGAAATCACAATCTAGTTGGCTTCACAACACACATACAAGCAAGAAAGTTAACTTCCCTCACAACCCAAGATACTCACACACCCATATACCTATAAAACTCATAAAATCATGAAAAAAAATTCTTTCGTGAAAATTTCAATTTTCTCAAAAACACCCTTTGAGAATAAATATTCACCAAATCTTTTTTCTTAGAAAATAAATATTTTAAATTAGATAATAAATCATTTTAGTTTTTATCAAAATCTTTTAAATATAATAAAATAATCATCTAAATTAAATAATTAATAAATCTCCTTGGATATATATAACTAATTATTATAATTTTCCACGGTCTTGTAGAAAGTACATGTATTTAAGAAAAGAAACCCCGAGAAAGAGCGTTATTTTCAACTTTGACTCCCATGACTAGACCCCCCAAATTCACCCATTATACTTCACTTAACACCAACAAATCTTGTATTGTGGATGAGGCTCTCAACTTCTATCTCATACCAACTCACGAAAAAGTATCATCTTCAAGAAACTTTGACAAAAATAAACATTGTAGATATCATCGTAAGTATGACCATACTACAAACGTATATCATGCTTTAGAAGACAAGATTGAAGATTTGGTCCAAGCGGGACATCTTTGATGTTTTGTCCGAAAAGAGGAAGATGGAAGGAGTTATCAAGATAGGTGTGACCTCAAGTGACGCAAATATCAAAGGGCCAATAATCCAGGAGGTCAACAAGGGATAACAAAGGGAAATTCTCGTCCCATTGGGAAGGACCCTTTTGGGTGAGAGAATAAGCAGCCAAAGGAGCATATCGACTGAAGTACTTATTCAAAAAAAAATCCCAAGAACTACACACTTGAAATGAGGATGCTTAAATGATATACTTTTTCCTACTTGGGTCTTTTTTTCCTAAGGAGAGTTTTGATCGAGGATGTTTTAATGAGTAACCTAGAAAATAAAATAGTACTTCACCAATTATGTACACTTCTTGTGCTAAGGTTAAAGAAGCTTCATATGATGATCCCTCTTGAGACGAATCTCGGTCAAGGAAGTATTCATCATACGACCCCTACCAAGCCATCCTTTGGTCAAGGAACTTCCATCTTAGATGATCCCTCCCAAATGGAAAATACAACAAAGTAACCACTGATATTTAATTTAAAAAATTGGACGACGATAACACATTTATGTGTAATCAAAATGGTAACTTCATCCATGTTCATTCCCTAAATATGGTTTTGTCTAAGAAGGTTTTAACAAGGCATCAATATAGCACAACATTGCAAATAGTTATAATGGCTCTTTAAAGGCTAAAGTCAGGAAGTTTCATGGGGTGTCCCCTCTTGAGATATATCCTTGCCGGGGAAGATTCCCACCTCATGATCACTACCTAGCTCGCCCTCTCTCAGATAATGAAGCATGATCTAGATGAGATAATCCCTCTTGAGTAAACAAGGACATCTATATAAATATGTCAGATAAGAAATTTTCTTCTTAAAAAGATTATCTGTTCCATATAAACAAGCTAACTCATATATACATACCAAGAAATATTTCAATTTCATTCAAAAAACATGCTAAGGCCAAGTACACTAAACGACATGAGAAATGAGTACAACAAGAAAAAGTGAAAACCCACTTATTGAAAACTAATTGAAGAAAATGCCTAAATTGAACAAAGTCATTCCAAATCTTTGCCACCATCACCACTTGGGGTTAAAGGGTTTTCCTCACCACCACCATTGTTAGGGGTTCCATGATTATCTGTAGTCATTAATGTCATTTGTACCTCCTTGTGCTCAGGTATCTCGTTCAGAGACACTAATTCACTCGATAAACATCCTTATCAATGTTGAAGTGAGGATCAACCAAAGGAACTCTAAAAAGAAATAATCCCTTCTTCATGTTAGGCCTAGATATAACCCTTTAGCTACTTAAGCTCTTTTACAAAACGTTCCCAACAAGTTCTTTCCAATGAAATATTATGCTTCAATTGATCCAGGACTGACCAAGCATCATTCTCTTTCTTTTTAGAATCAAGGCATCATGTTCTCCAGTAATTACAATATGCCATTATGTCTAACCACTTTGGTTTAAAGAGATCCACCTAGTTGAATAGGTTTTTCTTCTCTTGAATTACATTTTTAGCAGCTTCTTAAGATCTTGTAACTTGACCTCTAACTGGATTTCCTTAGACAATTTGGTTGAATCAGCACCACGCAACTTACTTATATCAAAGGCATAAGAGTGAAACTCACTAGAAAGTGCAAAAGAGTATCACAGTCATCATTTTCTACCACTCCCACTACAACTGACATTAATATGAGTTTAATACCTTAATTCATCCTCAAGTTGGGATCGAGCAGACTAGATGAACCCCACTAGTGCTTGTAGAAGCAAAACAACCTTGTTTTGGTGATTCTTGGTAATATGTTGATGACTAATGAGAAGAATTTTCTTTATGTTACTTTTCTTTTTTTAGAGGCACTGGGGTCGAAGTTCCTTTCAGACTTCAACCTCGACAACATTCCCTACATTCGAAGGGCAATTTTCACCCTCGACCCTCTTTTTTGCATGTCTCTCCTTCCTAAGATGGTGGAAAACCTCCTTCTTGAGAAGGTCAATCTTGACAATCGACGTAATGTGCGCAATAGGAGAATAACATCAACAAATGTCAAAAACTTGCAAGTAATGACTAAACAAAGCTACACATACAATAAAGGTCAATACGAGGGTGAGAATAGACTAACACCCCAACAATCTTCTTAGTGGACAACCTTCTAAGAAGCCTATCTAAATACCCAAGAACCCGATTGTCTTCAACGATCAGTAATGATCTTGACCATTCATGGTACCTAACTAAATTTTGAGTCAATAAAATCATAATTTCATTTTATTGCCATAATAGAATATTGATGTCCCAATGGATCTACCATGACCCAGAAAAAACCACCCTTAAAGTTTTTAAAAGAAGTGTAAGAGACAAATGGATACACCTTAGCCTGACCAACAAGTGTAAGTCCCCATGCCAAGTACTACTATAGTGAAAGAAGACCTAAGGAGTGGGTTTCAAGTAAAGAGCCTAGTAAATGACTCGAAAGGCATGGAGAAATACCTAACTATTTGGATGTAATTGCGTAAGAGCAACGTTTAAAATACGCAACACCCATGTGGTTAATTCATCAAAAGGAAATCGAACATGGAAATCGATTATAAGTGTGAAATACATATAGAAAAAATCAGAACGATAACCCTCTCAGACATGACATACATTCTCTATGGAACTTATAATAAATATAATACCATCAATAATGTCACCCTCAATTAATGTGATACTATCAACAAAAGTCCTAATTATAGACGACCATTGGTACATCGAAAAATATTCTTTAACCCTAGGATCCAATCATTCGTAACCTCGAGGCAAAGCCATCTATCCTTAGCCCTTTCTATTGTCGACGAATCTTTACTATCATCGCTACCCATGTCGGAACCAAAAGACGCACTAGAACTAAAAGAAAAGCAGGAAAATATGTCACCTATTGAATCAGTAAAAGTGGTCCTTCCCAAGGTACTCTATCCCCATTTATAGAAAATCAAGGGAGCCCAAATCCCTACATGCACTCATTTCTCAACTGTCAGATTTGTTGGATCTAAAAGCCTAGATAATGTAACTTTGAACTTCCTAAGACAGATAATGGTCTCCTCAATCATATCCCTAACAATTGCTTTTATCATTAGCCTTTACTTCTCTATGCTCCTTGAGACTAGGGGCTATACTCGGGCAAGGATAAATGCATCTTTTCTTTCCTCATTTAATGTTTAATTTTGGATTTTTAATTGAATTTTGCTCGTAAAAGATTGATTTAATTGTAATTCCAAAACAAAATTAAAATTGGACCAAAATAGAATTAAAAACTAAACTAAAATAGTAAAAAGAAAATTCAGAACAGCAAGACAATGTTATCAGCAAGACAGAAAGATCAAAGAAATGGATATTTTCTTTCTATCATTTTTTCAAAAAATAAGATTCTAAATCAAATTTCGAGTCTACGAGACTATTATATGAATAAGATTGAGATGATGTCACTCTTGGAGATGGACATCATCTTGGAATTAGTTAAGATCGTCATTAAGATAATCAATTGATCATCATCCAAATTTAGATAACGTAAAGTGTCCTAGATTAGGCCTAGCCTATCTAGCCTATCTAGCCCACTCAGGAAAATACCTATGAAACATGTATAAAAGGGTGAACTATTTATGAAGTAAAATTATTCATTAATTTATTATTATATTTACTATATTTGACAAATAGTTGACTTTATGTAGTAATAGTGTAGAGATTGGGACCAGTTAGCCATACGAAACGTAATAATCTCATAACACTGTGTAAGTGAGAAGATGGTCTTGTAATAATAGTTCGGTCCTTTGCAAGGACAATACACAGACACACATATTACTCTTTTTAATTACGTAACCGTCTATTATCTAGTAATAGTGTAGAGATTCTATTTTTCCGATTACATTTTGTTACAATTTGATTTATGTTCCTATTTATCGTATTGTAAAACTAGCATGTGTGATTACATCACCTAATTGCTCCAAGAAACAGAATATTCCATATCGTAGAATGGAATCTGTTGAATATATATTTACGTTAAGTCAATTACATCAACAATAAATAGTTTATGACAAAAACCTAATAGTTATTTTAAACACAAAGTTGCACGGTTATTTCATTATAAAATAATTATTGGTTAAATAAATTGTTGTTAAAAGTGATATCTCTTAAAATTGTATTAGAACAATATGAACATTATTTTGATACTACCTATTAATATACATGCAAGAAAATATGACTATGAGGATTATATATCTTCAATACCGTTAATTTAAAATATAAACACATTCAAACATATTTTAGACACTAACATTCTCATGGACCAGTTTTGACAATATCAAAATTTTTATTTTAATTTATTATTGTAAAGGATATAAAAGGAATATAGTTATTCATTTTAATTATTTTTCAATTTTTTATATAAGAACTATTTTAGTTTTATTTTATTAGAAATAATCAGTATAGTATTTTCGTATTATCATCAATTTATCAGAAAAATATTATATTAACTAAATTAAGAAAAAAAAAGAATATCTAAAATAATAAGAAAAATTGAAAAAATAATTATAAAAGAACTATTAAGGCTTCCCGAAATTCATTATTTTTATTGAACCGTTAAATTAAATTTCTAATTAACAGAGAAAATAGAAAATTAGCAAGCACCTGGTAAGCAATTCGCTTGAGTATTGCAGTAAGTTGTGGGGACGTTATGGTCTCTTCTCTGAAATGCTCACTGAGTTGGATAGGCTGTGTCAGAAACCAGTAAGTACAATCATTCTGAGGATTAAACATTTTTTTAACTTATTAAAAAATATTATGTTTACATATAAACCATTCAAAAGAATGATTACCTTTGTAAGGAGTGTGTCTGTGATTTGAATTGAGTGATTGATGACGGTTGAGGCAACGGTGTGAAGTGATTGTACATTGCATTTCTGAACACAATGAAAATGGGTTCTGTAGACATTATTCAGAATCTGATCATCACTGAATTCAAATGGGTTCTGCAGCAAGGTCTTCCCTTGATGCACATTGCTACCTGAATCTGACTTCGATGTCATTATCTGTGATTCACAACTATCTGCTAGTCAATCTTTTAAAATAAACAGTGTTTCTCTCATTTGTGTTGGCTGATTTATAGTCACCAAAAAACACAGGGCATAACTTTACGATGCTTACGTGAGGCACATGTAACAATAAATGATTCCAAACGAAGCGTACAAGAAACCAAAAGCATGGATTGTTGTTATCAGAATACGAAAGCATATGTTTGGTGTTCATTAATTTATGTAACTTTTCCTGTGTAATAAGTATTTGAGGAAGGTTGAAAATGAACTGGTATATGTCTTGCTGTCATGAATTTCCCTGTCCTTTTTTCGTTATTTTTCGTATGGTTTAAGCCAAAACAAATATTTTAATTAAATTGTCTATACAACGAAGATTATGATTTTGTAATTACGGAATTAAAAGGAGTGATGCTTGATATAGGCAAAAGTGCATGACACGCTTACTGCTTTTAGAAAATTGTTAAAAAATTGTTAGCATCAGACTGATTTACGTTGAAATAGATTTGCTTTTAATAAACTGGATGATCTATCCAAATAAGGGACATGAAAGACCAAATTTCTTACTTTTTTACTTTCATTCCTATGCTTCAAAGTATAAATTTGGTTCCTATATCTCGTGTCACTCAAAATATTTCTGCAGAGAAAATCAAAACCTCTACATGTATGACTTATTGGACCCACTCCTTAGTTTGGAAGCAAAAGGTATTTTCATGTCCTACTTATTCAAAGATCACAATTATTTTTCTTCTTTGACTAATATTTTCCTTTGAATAATCATAAGTCCATAATTATTCATCCGGGAAATATTACTACATTGTTGTAAATGTTTGTAATATGTAAGGGCTTCGTTACAGTGAAATTTCTGATTTCCCGAGATATCAAAAGGAAGTGATGGAATGATGTTTGGAAGTGGAGGCAGAGAGTTGGTTGGCAATGCTGGGATTGCAAGAAAAGGTGGAACTATGGTCTGAGGCAGTGTTGGAAGTGAAGGCAAAGGAAGCAATGTTGGTTTAGGCAAAGAGGGAATGATTGGTGCAATTTTTTACAAAAAAGATGGCGAGTTGCTAGGCTCATGCTCATGCTTGAGAAACTCAAAGTAAGATCAAAAGGTGTAATCAATGAGATTGAATATGAGAACTAATAATGTAGAAGATTTGCAAAATATATATGAAATTAGTATGTATTTGCTTGAGATTGAATGAGACAGAAAGAAGGTGCTTGCTCTTATGTTTTTTTATACTAGCATTTTGTTTAGCTTCCTCAAGATTGAGAAGTGATTTCTATTATTAGAAAGTCAAAATTGTAATTCTTGCTCAACATGAATTTCTAATTGTATTTATTATTCTTAATTCTTAACTTTATGTTTGCAGTTATAAATTGCTAGCTGAATCAAAGTGTGTTGATATTATTTTATATTGTCAATACCATAATCATGCTAGCTACATCAAAGGAAGTAAGTTGATTATGAGTCTTAAACTTCCATTAGGGATGAATTTGAGCCTTTTTTTTCTTTTTTTCTAAAACCTGCTACTAGGCTTACATTCATCAGTTTAAGTATGAGCCTCCACTCTTTGAAAGAAGGTTGTCTTGGTAGTTGTTACCCTCTCAAGTTTCCTATAGAACTTGATTGCTAATTTTATTATTATTTATAAAACCACATTTATATTGATTTACTTTGGTTTGTTGTTGTATACTGTTTGTTCAAATTAGGGATTGTTCAGATCAGGATTCATTTTGGTAAGGTATGTGTGTTTAATGACTTTGTACATGTCATAGTTTTGCTTAAACATGTTTGTGAATGTAACATCCCGACAGTATATTACGGATTTAAATAATAAAATAAATAAAATAGTAAATAATAGTCAATTAATGAAACCTCATTTCCCAAAAGCACGAGAAATTTAAAACTTTAATCCATTATATAATTAACTCTAAAATCATAATTATAACTCCATTACAAAAGTCAACGTCTAGTAATAAGAGATTACAAATTATTCCAAATCAGAAAATATTAAAACTCTGAGAAAACTCTTTATCCCAGTGTAGCCTTGCTCCGGTTCTATGCCTCACCAGATCCACCTGCAACATCATCTGCTCACGTGTACCGCGTACACGATCATAGCCAAACACAAGTAGATAGGGTGAGCTAATAGAATAAACATATATACAACACATTTATATATATAACACATTCACGCAAAAGTAATTACATCCTTTGATTTCATACCACATGGCCACAACCATGTTAATCGTGTTCTACGTCTTCTAGGGAGTACCTCAAGATGTCTTGCTGCCACACCTATCAGCCACAACCGATAGAACACGTGCGGGAAACCATGCTACGAAGTTCCCAATACGAATAACATTTGTAATGTCCCAAGACTACCAAACTCTTCAACTTATTATTGAGGAGGGCAATCTACTGGACCCGTCGTACAAGCCACAACCCGCACACTCACACCGACAACACTCGCCAACCCGAGCCACAACTCAAGAGTTCCTCATGTTCATCCGCCATCCTGAGCAACAACTCAAGAGATGCTATTCTGAGCCACAACTTAAGAGATGCTATTCTGAACCACAACTCAAGGAATACCACGTGCTTAACCCCTATCCCGAACCACAACTCAAGGGATACGTTTCGAGTGTCACCATTCACTACTATCCAAGTGTTCACCAATTCAGTCATAAAATTTGAATCTGTCAAGAAACATGATCAAGTTTCTAGACTTTCCCCTATCTATCTTGCCCAAACCATAATTTACAACATACCATACTTTAGCCTAAACTTAGTCTTAGAATAGCTAATAATTTAACAGATTAAACCGCGTCCATTCTTAGCCCTCCTTTGAATGACCCCATCTATCCTCCCTCACATCACTTTTCTACTATATTCAATCAATTCCGAGTTTAAGCCAACCACTTAATTCATGCATTCAGATTTCTCCTATTTACAATCCAAAAACTCCATCAACTCCAACCTTCCAGTTCTATTTAGAACTGCACAGAACCCAAACCCTGTGCTTGCCTACACAGCCTTCCAGTTCTATCCCACATTAATACACTCAAATCCACAATTTGAAAAATCCTAACCAAGTTCATACCCAATTTCATTCAGTTTCCTTGTATTACCATGTAAATTCATAATCATTCGCTTCCATTTAGTCAATTAATAATCTAAACAAACTTTCCACCGATTAGAATTTGCCCAAAATCCAGAAAACATCAAAAATCAAGCCAACAGAGCTCGCGTTGCCTGGCGATTCAATCACTACCACCAGGCCCTTCATCAAGGGAACCCAGAATTGGGTTGAACACAAGTGTCGCCTAGCGTGCTAGTTCGTGCCGCCAGGCGATTCCGTCTCTGAAACCCACAATTACTTAGAAAAAGATAAGTCGCCTGGCAGTGGTTCATCACCCGCCAAGCAATTTCTGGAAAATTCCAGAAAACCCAAAAAATACACAAAAAGGTAGAGCACATGCATACAATTTCTTATACATTTCATACAATTAATAATACGAAATCAAAACTTCGATTTCAGCTCCTTTAACATGGTTTCCTTAGCTTAAAATTTGATAATTAAGAGCTCCCCTTTTTTTATCACCAAAGGTCTCTTTAATGCTACCTCCAACACGCTTTTCCCTTCACGCCAGAACCACCATTTCTCTCTAAATTTTCACTCCTCACAATGTTCTACAATGGCAAACTCGGAAACCCTCTTTCTCTCCACTAATTGGCTTTTTAATTAAGACTTAATGTTGGTTATCGGCATAAAAACGAAAATGGTTTAATGTTAGTGGTAATTGCAATTCATTGGGTCATTATGGATTGTTTTTCAGCCCCCCCTTGGCTGCTAGGGTTTCCTTGCCCTTTCACCTTCATGTTAAACGAAATTTTAGCAAAAAGAAAGTTTAGTTAAGTCTCACCAAGGTTCGAACCCATACCATACCAAAGTCAAATCATTGCACAACCATTTAACCAATTCATGCTTCATAATGGTTAATATAATTCTATAGTTATATTATCATTCAACATGATCATGCATTTTATAAAAATTAACAATAAATTGAATAACACACAAATGGCATTTATAGGACTTGAACCCGAGTCCTTTCACACAATTAAATACTTTCAACCATTTGAGATAATACTTTTCCATGTCATGTCAATCAATATTTAATGCCATAAAGGCTCCCACTACTCGCATTAAGAGGAAGAAGGAGAAGAAGAGGAAGAAGGAGAAGAAGAAGGAGAAGAAGAAGAAGAAGAAAAAGGAAAAGGAAGACAACGACGACGATGACGATGGCGGCGGCGACGATCACATGGACGAGGATGATGACGATGAAGAAGACGAAAAAAAAAATGAAAGAGGGAGTAGGAAGAAGATGAACAATACACGTTATTTACCGACAAATTTTTTGTAATTACCTACGGATTTTTTGGTCGGTAATTATCGACAAATTTACCGACATATTTTTCGTTAGTAATTACCAGCAGAACATGACTTTCGTCAGTAAAAATTTACCGACAAGAGTTTTACTGACATATTTATTTACCGTCGATAATTCGTCGGTAATTCTGATTTAATGACAGATTTTGTCCATTACCAATAGATTTTGACCGTCGGTAATATCAATTTTTCTTGTAGTAAACCATGAAATACTGATGTAAATTTTTAGATATGGAACCTTTGAAGCATTAGATGATCCATCAGATTACGAGGAAGACAACAAACATTGGCTTGTGTTTGACAAAACTAAGATTTTGTTTGTTTATGGTGGTGGAACCCTCGATGGAAACGACAAAATATGGTGGAATAACTAATGCAAAAAGAACAAAAAGCGAGTAAGATATTAAGATAAGTTCAATATTATTTTATTTATTTATTATATATGTATATGGTAATAAATATTCAAAGGATGACTGAGTTATATGTTTTTCTGCTTTCTTTTGCAGCCTTGCAAGGATGCTCCAACAGTATGTGTAGCTCTCTCAAAGACCAAAGAATTTTTGTTCAAATTAATATAAAGCATATAAATATATACTATGTTATCTAAATTAACAATGATTTAATTCTTTTTTGTTTTTGTAGGCTCTAACTTTCTATAGTTTTGAGAACTTGAACATAAAAAATGCTAAAAAAAAATCTACGTTTCATTCCAAGACTCCGAGAAGGTTAAGGTTTCTGGCCCTACCGTGATTGCACCAGAGGATAGCCCAAACACTAACGGGATTCATGTCACAAAAACACAAAACATCCAAATCTCAGATTCCGTCATAAGAACTGGTATCCCAACTGATACTACTATTTCATTCGAAAATGTTTTCATTTTTATTTTCATCTAAAAAAGTATTATTTGATGTTTTATAATTTTTGTCAAACAATATATAAGTAAGAAATAAAATAACATATTTATAATTAAAAAGAAAATAAACAACGGTTAATATTCTCAAAACAAATGGTGGTAAAACATTAAAATCTCAAATGTCAAACCAGAATAGACCATTTCACATTAAATGTTGACTGTAAAATGTTGTATCTATCTTTTTTTTATGGATATACATATTACAACTGTTAAGCATCATTATCATTGTTTCAGGTGATGATCGTATATCTGTTGTACATGGATCTAAAAATGTAGAAGCTACAAACATTACACGTGGATCGGGCCATGGTATGGGGTAATTAGCATCACCTTAGTAACAAGTATCTCTTAAAATACTGTTACAAATAATGGTGGGTTGTTTCAATATTGGGAGCTTAGGAGCAGGAAAATCCAAAATGGAGCCAAGATTTTTGGAACTAAAAATGTAGTTAGAATCAAGACATGTCAGGTAAAAAATAATTTGAACATTAATTTTGAGAACATTAAGAAAGTCATAATCTTTTGTGTCTACCCTACTATATATATGCAGGGAGGTTCAGGAAGTGCTAGTGACATAAAGTTTTAGAACATAGAGATGACCAATGTGACCAACCCCATAATAATAAATAAGGATTACTGTGACAAGAAAAAAAGGCCATGCCCAAAAGGGGTAAACTTAAACAAAATTTTGATACTATTGAAACAAATTGACATATATCATTATTATTCACGAATGATTCTACATATGTTGGATCTAGGACTCAGAAATTTGCTAAAGAAATCAAGAATAAGGTGTGCGAGAACATAAGTGGCACAAGTGCTTTTGAAGTAGTTGTGAAGTTCGATTGTAGTGAGAAATTTTTGTGCAAGAAAGTAACGTTGTAGAATATAGACCTTGCATGTGAAGGAGGAGATGATGCTGAGGGTCGGTGTAGCAATGTTAAATTATCTTACATTGTACACGTTAAGTCATGCTACACTACAGAAAAGAAAATGACCTTCCATTTTTACTTCCATAAGGAAATACTTCTCATGGTATATATGAATCATACAACAAGTACATATTGTACAATTTGAAAATTATTTTTAATCTCTGAATTATACAATCTGAAAATTCATTTTTAAGAATAAAAGTGACTTTTGAATTATATAATTCAAAAAGAAAAAAAAATAGAAATTGTTTTATATTGGTTTAGGGTTTAGGATTTAGAAAGAAGCTGTCTTAGGCTCATTGTATAATCTAGTTTGACAAAATCAAACTCAAACTGCGTATGGCTTCATCTCTAATAACTACAAAATTGTCTTGTGCTACTGTAAATATCAGATTTCAAAGAAACAATTGTTTTCTATTTTTTTATTCTTTATTTTCCATGGATTCATTAAAGATTATTTTTATTTGTTAGGTAACCTTTATCAAAAAAATTTTAGATGACATTAAATTTATTCACGTGAACTTTTGAGGGAATTTTGAAGAGGGCTAAATGATAATAGTTGTTTATGATTTTGGATAAATTTGTGAAGAAAAAAATAGTGGAATTATATTAATTTAATCAGTAATTTGAAATTGAATTTTTTGTTATACAGTTAAGTATTTGGAAAGAATATTGTATCACTAACACTAATTCTAGATAACTCAAATATGGTTGCCGCTAATGTATAAATATCATGATTAATTTTAAATCCAAATTTTAAACTGAAAAGGACATAGTGGTTTTTCTGTAGCAAGATTTGGTAGGCGGAGCTCATCCTAAGCTGAGTACCCAAAGCGTTCAGCAACGACTGCCAGAACCTCGATGTGAACCTCGGGTCTCTGTCTGACACAATACTCGCCGGTACTCCATGTAATCTGACAATCTCTCGCACATACAAATCCGCCAGCCTATCCATATTCATCTTCTGGTTAATCGGCAGAAAATGAGCACACTTCGTCAACCTGTCTACTATCACCCAGATTGAGTCGTGCCCTCTCACT
>Ga0099822_1001873_pt1 | contig 25386 bp, 17 predicted proteins | sample CowpeawhiteBW_FD_76839 | JGI IMG/M metagenome (GOLD analysis project Ga0099822, IMG submission 76839) | Root nodule microbial communities of legume samples collected from California USA - Cow pea white BW | ecosystem: Host-associated > Plants > Roots > Nodule | place: USA: California | collected... | reverse complement strand
TGTTCCTCGCCTTCGGCATGGAAGGCATCGGCATCTGGATGCTCTACCTCTGGGGACACGACCCGGTCTGGTTCGTGCTGCTCTCCGGCTTCGTGTTCTTCGCTTGGGGCGAGATCTACTCGCTGTTCCCCTCGACCTGCACCGACACGTTCGGGGCGACGTTCGCCACCACCAATGCAGGCCTGCTCTACACGGCAAAGGGCACCGCGGCGCTGCTGGTGCCGATCGCCAATTACATGCAGCAGTCGTCGGGCCATTGGGACAACGTGTTCGTCATCGCGGCCGGCGCCAACATTCTCGCATCCATCCTCGCGATCGCGGTGCTCAAGCCCTGGCGCAAGGTCGTGGTGGCGAAGTCGACAGCGTAAGCGTCTGCCGCACATCCAACTCCGCGAAACGCCCGGCCCGACGCCGGGCGTTTTCATTTGCGGAGGATCAACAGGCGCGGAAATCAGGCCCGCCTTGCATGCCAATTTTGCTGCGGCGCACCCTAAGGATAAGCTTGCTTTCTGGGATATAGTATACCAACATCCGCCGATGCCTTGTGACAATAAGCCACAAGGATTGCGACACTCGGTCACAAGAACTAGAGCGCGCTTGGGAGGACTTGAATGGTTTCCAGCAATACGGCTGTCACGCAAGCACAACCTTCGTCCAGTGGCTTTCGCTGGCTGCAGCTCATCATGGGCATCGTCTGCATGGCGATGATCGCGAACCTGCAGTACGGCTGGACGCTGTTCGTCGATCCGATCGACGGCGCCCATCACTGGGGCCGCGCGTCGATCCAGCTCGCCTTCACCATCTTCGTGGTGACCGAGACGTGGCTGGTGCCGATCGAAGCCTGGTTCGTCGACAAATACGGCCCGCGTCTCGTCATCATGTTCGGCGGCATCATGATCGCGTCGGCGTGGGTGCTCAATTCCTACGCCAATTCGCTCACCCTGCTCTACATCGCCGCCGTGTTCGGCGGCATCGGCGCGGGCTCGGTCTACGGCACTTGCGTCGGCAACGCGCTGAAGTGGTTTCCGGATCGCCGCGGCCTCGCCGCGGGCGCGACGGCCGCCGGCTTCGGCGCGGGCGCTGCGCTCACCGTGGTGCCGATCGCCAAGATGATCGCCGCGAGCGGCTACCAATCCGCGTTCTTCAATTTCGGCATTGGGCAAGGCCTGATCGTATTCGTGCTGGCCTTCTTCATCCGCCCGCCTTCTGTCGCGATCCCGCCGAAGAAGAAGCAACTCAACCTGCCGCAGACCAAGATCGACTTTACGCCGCCGCAGGTGCTGCGCAGCCCGATCTTCTGGGTCATGTATCTGGTGTTCGTGATGGTCGCCGCCGGCGGCCTGATGGCGGCGGCACAGATCGCGCCGATCGCGCACGACTACAAGATCGCCACCACGCCGGTCACGCTCGCCGGCTTCCAGATGGCGGCACTGACCTTCGCGATCTCGCTCGACCGCATCTTCGACGGCTTCGGACGTCCGTTCTTCGGCTGGGTCTCCGACAATATCGGCCGCGAGCACACGATGTTCATCGCCTTCGGCACCGGCGCGCTGATGCTGCTGACGCTCTCGACCTGGGGCCACCATCCGCTGGTGTTCGTGCTGGCGACCGCGGTTTACTTCGGCGTGTTCGGCGAGATCTACTCGCTGTTTCCGGCGACCTGCGGTGACACCTTCGGCGCGAAGTTCGCAACCACCAACAACGGCATGCTCTACACGGCGAAGGGCACGGCATCGCTGCTGGTGCCGGCCGCCAGCATCGTCGCCACCAACTTTGGTTGGCATGCTGTGTTCGTGATTGCGGTTGCGCTGAATGCCACCGCCGCATTAATGGCCGTGTTCGTCATCAAGCCGCTGCTGCGCGCCTTCATCCATGGCAACGAGGCTGCCGCCGAGGCCGCGACGGCGGCCACCGCCAAGACGGCCTGATCCCGGATTGCCGGCGCAATCGTTGGAGGCGCACTTCGGTGCGCCTCTTTCTTTTTGCCCGACCTCCTAGGTATACCAGATACAAGGTGGCGATCTGATATGCTGCTTGCTTGTAAGCTGGCCCATGGCGATCACCGACAAACGTCAGAAAGCCTGCCTAATCACTGCGAATCTTCGTCGTGGAATCCTGTGAGACTGTGTTGACAATTGGCATTATGTATACCAGACTCCCGCCGTTGATGACCCAAAGGAGGTTGCCATGCAAGTCGGAGATATCCTGCGCAAGAAAACCGCCCGCGTTGCAACGGTACGCATGAACGAGACCGTGGCGATCGCCGCGCAACTGATGCGGGCCAGCAATATCAGCGCGCTCGTGGTGAAGGATGTCGTCCGCACCGAGGGCAACACCGCCGTCGGCATGTTTACCGAGCGCGACGTGGTGCGCGCCATCGCCACCCACGGCGCAGCGGGTGCCGGCATGCGCGTGTCGCAATTCGTCGCCGTGCAACAGCTCGTCTCCTGCAACTCGACGGATACGCTCGATCACGTCCGTCATCTCATGAACAAGCACCACATCCGCCACGTGCCGGTGATCGACAATTACAGCCTGATCGGCGTCGTCAGCATGCGCGACATCTCGGCCGCGTTCGACGAGCAAGCGACGATCTCGGTGCGTCAGGCCGTGCCGGCCTGACATCATCACGTTCAGCGCACGTTACGCTGAACGCAGCACAATTGCGATTGATCGCTCGCGCTGGCGGAGATGCATCGACAGCGTCGCCCGAACGCTTGCGCGAGCCTTCCATTTCCGCATGGGCGCGCCGCCCCTGCCCGGTAGACATTTGCCTGATACGACTGCATCCTGCCGCTCGACATCCATAACAACCGTGCGCGGCCGTCCGCGCCACGGAAAATTCCAGTGGAAACGAGGGCAGAATGATCACGACACGCTTCACCGAGATGTTCGGCGTCGAGCACCCGATCGTGCAGGGCGGCATGCAGTGGGTCGGGCGCGCGGAACTGGTGGCGGCCGTCGCCAATGCCGGCGCGCTCGGCATGATCACGGCACTGACCCAGCCGACGCCGGACGACCTGCGCAAGGAAATCGCGCGCTGCCGCGAGATGACCGACAAGCCGTTCGGCGTGAACCTCACCATCCTCCCCGCGATCAAGCCGCCGCCTTACGCCGAATACCGCCAGGCGATCATCGAGAGCGGTATCAAGATCGTCGAGACCGCCGGCAACAAACCGCAGGAGCCTGTCGACGAATTCAAGAAGCACGGCGTCAAGGTGCTGCACAAATGCACCAGCGTCCGCCACGCGCTGTCCGCCGAGCGCATGGGCGTCGATGCAATCTCGATCGACGGCTTCGAATGCGCCGGCCATCCTGGCGAGGACGATACCCCCGGCCTGATCCTGATCCCGGCCGCCGCCGACAAGGTGAAGATCCCGATGATCGCCTCGGGCGGTTTCGGAGACGCCCGCGGCCTGGTCGCCGCCCTCGCGCTCGGCGCCGACGGCATCAACATGGGCACGCGCTTCATGTGCACCAAGGAGAGCCCGATCCATCAGCTCGTGAAGGAGCGCATCGTCGCCAATGACGAGCGCGAGACCGAGCTGATCTTCCGCACCATGCGCAACACCTCGCGCGTCGCCAAGAACGCGATCTCGACCAAGGTAGTGCAGATGGAGAAGGAAGGCGCCAAGTTCGAGAATGTCCGCGAGCTCGTCGCCGGCGCCCGCGGCAAGATGGTCTACGCGACAGGCGATGCCGACGAGGGCATCTGGTCGGCCGGTCATGTGCAGGGCCTGATCCACGACATCCCGTCCTGCGCCGAGCTCATCTCGCGCATCGTGCGCGAGGCGGAGGCGATCATCGCTGAGAGGCTCGAGGCTATGATGTCCGGAGGCAAGCGCCAGGCCGCGGAGTAGGAAATAGAAAGGGTGATGCTCGGCCCCTGTGATCCGTCACCCTGAGGAGGCCGCGGAGTGGCCGCCTCGAAGGGCAAACGGCCACCAGCCGGGCCGCCCACGCTTCGAGGCTCGCCCAGCGGCGCAAGTGCGCCGCAAGGCTCGCACCTCAGGGGTGACGGAGCGGCTATTCGCGTCAGACGACACAAACGAGAGCAAGCCCATGAAAGCCTATGTGTACGGTGCCAACGGCCCCGAAATCACCGACGTCGCTAAGCCCACACCGAAGGGCACGCAGGTGCTGGTCAAGGTCCACGCCTGTGGCCTCAACCGCGCCGATCTCGGCATGACCAAGGGCCACGCCCATGGCGCGGCCGGCGGCGTCGGCACCGTGCTCGGCATGGAATGGGCCGGCGAGATTGCCGAGCTCGGCCCCGATGCGAAGGGCGTCAAAGTCGGCGACAGGATCATGGGCTCTGGCGGCGCGGCGTTTGCAGAGTACACGCTGGCCGATCACGGCCGGCTGTTCCGCGCGCCGTCGAACATGAATTTCGACGAGACCGCCACCCTCCCCGTCGCCCTCGCCACCATGCACAACGCCGTCGTCACCAACGGCGCGCTGCAACCGGGTCAGACCGTGCTGATCCAGGGCGCGAGCTCCGGTGTCGGGCTGATGGCGATGCAGATCGCCAAGCTGAAGGGCGCCAAGCTCGTGGTGGGATCATCGACCGATGCAACGCGCCGCGGGCGGCTGAAGGAGTTCGGCGCCGATATCGCCATAGACTCCAAGGATCCCGGCTGGGTCGATCAAGTGTTGCAGGCCACAGGCGGTGAAGGCGTCGATTTGATCGTCGATCAGGTCTCCGGGCCGGTCGCGAACCAGAATCTCAAGGCGACCAAGGTCAAGGGCCGCATCGTCAATGTCGGCCGGCTCGGCGGCACCCACGCCGACTTCAACTTCGACCTGCATGCGGCGCGCCGCATTCACTATATCGGCGTCACCTTCCGCACCCGCACCATCGAGGAGATCCGCGAGATCTTCGAGGAGGTCCGGAAGGACATCTGGCCTGCGGTGGAACAACGCAAGCTGCAGCTTCCGATCGACAAGGTCTACAAGTTCGCCGACATCGGCAACGCATTCGCGCACATGGAAGCGAACAAGCACCTCGGCAAGATCGTGGTGACGCTATAGCGGCGTTTGCGCGGATGAGCATGTCGGGCGGATCATGCTGCGATCATCCGCCCTGAGCGCCAGCCAGGAGGGTTTGCGCTCTCGCTCTTTCGGCGGCGACGTTCAGCCGACCGGTCCGGGGGTCCAATAGTCTCCCGAAAGCGGAATAACTCTTACGTCCTTAATGACCCCGAGCTGCAGGCTTGGATCGAAATGGCGCATCGTCCGCTCATTGAGGTCAATGATGCGCCCAGGCGTGAGAGGCCCCACGTCATTGATCTTGACAATGACCTTCTTGCCCACAGCCTCAACGAGGGCAAATTTCGGCTTCGCGCCAAATTGCACCCCACCGAATTTCTGACGCAGGCTCGTCTTGATGGCGGCCGCCCAGCCAGAGGGATCATAGCGCTCGCCGGAGGCTGTGCTTGGACCGCCCTCCCGCCATCCGGGCCGGAACGGATTGTACATGGATGCTGCGCCGACGATCGCATTCCCGGAAGCGGCAATGACGGCTGCGGCTGAATGAACCGTACTGGTTTCACTTCGCGCAACCGTAACAGACATGGCAAGCGCAATCACGGCGCCGCAAATTGCGGCGCTCGAGCCGAATAGCATCAGGACTCCTTGACTGATTTCTTTGATCGTTCGGTTCCCGATGCCGCAAAAGCATGGTCAAACGAACGCGGAGGCGTTTTAGGAACTCGTTTCAATCTTCTTGCGGACTCGTTCCCAGCGATGGAACTGTTGTGGGAACCGGGGAGGGTTTCTCACGCAGTGTTTTAGTTGTCACCGACTAAGACAGAGATTGCGTCAGCAACATGACTGAGCAGGGTTCCTTCGACTGCGGGTGAGGAGGAGCAAGCGCTCATCGGCGCGGCGATCGCGCGCATGCAAGCGAACAAGCACCTCGGCAAGATGTGGTGACGCTGTAGCGGACATCACGTCGCGCAGCGGGCAACAGACGCAGCGCGCAGGATGGCTAGAGCTAACGGGTCCGCGCAGCGCGCGGCCCGATGATAAACTCCGCGAAACCCATCATCTCACGACGCGGACAAACTTGATGGGTTTCGCTTCGCTCTGCCCATTCTACGAAGCCATGACTGCTACGAAGCCATGACTACGAGGCTATGGCGGACAAGTCGCTCGACCCGTCCTGCGACGCTACACGTTCGCCGACCTCGACACGGCGTCCGCACACATGGAAGCGAACAAGCACAATGCAGCCAACAAGCGCGCCCGCCGCAAATGATGATCAGCGCGTCTCGCCGGAAAAGGCCTGCCGCAAGACCGACAGCCTGTCGAGCGCAACTTGCGGCAGCGGGCCTTTCTGAACTGCCGCGAGAGCCTCCTCGAATTGTTGCGGCGTCGCCATGCCAACCAGGATCGTGCCCATGGCCGGCTGCGACACCGCGAACCGCGTGGCGGCTTCGGTCAGACTTGCAGCAAATCCGTCCTCGACCAGCGGCAGCAGTCGACGCGCGCGATCGATGTCGGCATCGTAGCTCATCGCCGAACCGATCGGCTCGGGCGCAGGGCCTGCAATCGGATGACGCTCGGCTGACGCAGACAACGCGCCACCGGCGAGCACACGGATGCCCACGACGCCGACGCCGGCAGACTTGGTGTGGTCGAACAATCGGCCATAGTCCTGCGCCGGATAGCTCGGTGGCAGATCCTCCCCGGCCGACGGATTGAGCATGTTGTAGACCACCTGCGCGCTGTCGAAGACGCGGGCATCGATCACCTGCCGCAGGGCCACGGTCTCGCCGACGGCCGTCATCCCGAGGAAACGAACCTTCCCCTGGTCACGCAGGCGCGCGAACGCCGGCACCACCTCGTCCAGCACCTGCCGAATGCTGAGCGTCGCGCCGCCACCCGCTTCGGTGATCGGATTGTGCAGATGAAAGATGTCGACCTGACCGAGGCCGAGACGAGCGAGGCTACCTTCCAGCGAAAGCCTGACGGCATCGGCAACGCGGCCATACTCCCCGGGCTGCAACCGGACCTTGGTGCCGACCACCACATTGGGCGGCTTGAGCTGCCGCAAGACGCGGCCAAGGTTCTGCTCCGACGCGCCATTGCCGTACTGCACCGCGGTGTCGAAATAATTGACTCCAGCGGCGATCGCCCGCGCAACCGTACGCTCCTGGTCGCCGGCATCGCCACGCACCATTAATCCACCCACGGCACCGCAGCCGAGCCCAGGACCGAGAGCTGCATTCCGGTGCGCCCAAAGACCCGCAATTGCATCGCCGTTCCTCGGAGGGAGTAGACACTGTGCAAGACTGAACGGCTGTTCCTCAACTCTGAAATTTGCCCGCCGTGGCTGGGTCAGGCTTGCGGCGTTCGCAGCGTACTGGATCGCCCGGTCCCGTCTACGCCAAGGCTTCGACGGGACTCGAGTATCAGGCGCATTCAATCGCAATCGCCTCTGGGATACTGGATCCCTGCATTCGCGGGGATGACAACCGAGGGTGTGGCTCGCGGCTCACCCGTAGCGCCTACGCCGGCGGCTGAAAATTTCGCAGCGCGTAGGATGGGTAGAGCGAAGCGAAACCCATCGTCTTTGCGTTGTCGATCGCGCAGCCCTGTCCCCGTATTCTGAGGCGCCTGGGCCGAACGCTAATGAGGCGCTGGCCGCTTCTCCGGCTCTCCGCTCTTGTTGCCGGGCAGTCCCTTGATGCGGGCGGAGTCCTGTTCTTGGGTCGTGATATTGCCCTGTTTGGTTGTCGCCGTCGAACCGACCGTTCCCTTTTGCGGTGGCGGCCCGTTCTTGTTGCCGGGCTGGCCTGGAATCCCAGCGCCGGAGTTCTGTCCGCTGGGTGCGGTGGCCGGCGGATAGTTCGATTGCGCCGACGCCGTCACGCCCGACAGAACCAATGCACATGCAACTGCGCCAATGGTAGTGAGCTTCATGGCGTTCATCTCCGATTGTGACTTCGTTGGGTTCGAACGTTCACTGCGGGCGCCGCGTTCCTGTTTTCGTCCACTTTTAAGCATTGAAAGTGGTCACAAAATTACCCAGCAGTGCGTAGGATGGGTAGAGCGAAGCGAAACCCATCGTCTCACCGCGCGGACAAAACTTGGTTGGTTTTTGCGTCGCTCTCCCATCCACGAGGCAGACCGTGATGGCGCCGGGTGTTGCCCATTCGACACGACGGGCAACTCAGCAAAAACACGTTAATCCCTCGCCTCAAAAGTATTTCGCTTTATCCGAAATGTAACTCGGCATATGATCCGCTCGTCTCACCCGATCAAGGGGCGCTTCGCGATCGTCACGAGTGTTGCGGTGAGATGCGGTGGACGCGGATTGCGTGACTGACGAGCGCGCATGAGGCGGACAGTGAAATCATGTGGTCCTGACGCCCCAGTGGCTGGTGTCCTCTTGCAAGGCGCCACGCGTCTTGCAAGGGCGGTGACAACAACGCCCGGTCTCGCCGGGGAGAGCACGTATAAGCCGTAAAACCATCGCGCAGGGAATGCCGGAGTGTCTCCCGCTGAACCTGTATGCTCGTGTGCGTTTCCTAATCCACTTTTGCACACGAGACCGCGGGTGCAGCGCGCACCCGGCATTCCCTGCGCCCTCTAGCTTGGAGGGCGAATCATGAGCAAGCCTCGGGCGACAACGCCGCGAGAAAGAGAATTCGCATCTCGAAGTGAGCCGGTGAGCCTTGCGCCAGACGGTTTCTGAATTCGGACCAATTCGCAACATCTCTGCTGTTGCAAGTGAGTGGCGATTGCGCGTCGCGAGTAACACTTGATGTTCACCTGCGCCCTGCTAAACCGCCCGCCATGACAGTCCACGCCCCCAGCACCAAGACATCGGTCGCCGCGATCTCGGTCCTCGCCAGCGGCGGCATGGCCGCGGCGAAATTCGTGGTCGGCGTCGCGATCGGATCGCTCGCGCTGATCTCCGAGGCGCTGCATTCGACGATCGACCTGGTGGCGACCATCATCACCTGGGCCGTGGTGCGGGTGTCGGACCAGCCGGCGGCTGCCGAGCATCATTACGGGCACGGCAAGTTCGAGAGTGTCTCCGCGCTCGGCATCATCGCCCTGCTCTATGTGCTGGCCGGCGGCATCCTGGTTCAGGCCTACAGCCACCTTCGCGAGGGAACGCCGCCGCCCACCATCTCGACCATTCCGTTCATCGTTCTCGTGCTCGACATCGCCGTGAACGTGTGGCGCGCCCGCGCGCTGCATCGCGCGGCGCGCGACACCAGGAGCCAGGCGCTTGCCGCCGACGCGCTGCATTTCGCCTCCGACGTGATGGGCTCGACGGCCGTCATCGTCGGCCTGGTGCTGGCGGGGCTCGGCTACTGGTGGGGCGATGCCGCTGCCGCGATCGCGGTTGCGGTCATGATCGCCCTGCTCGGGCTCCGGATGGCGCGTGAGACGGTCGAAACCCTGCTCGACCGCGCGCCCGAAGGTGCGCTGGAGCAGGCCACGGCCGCGATCAAGGCGGTGCCCGGCGTCGTCGACGTCGACCGGCTGCGCGTCCGCATGGTCGGGGCGACCCACTTCATCGATGCGATTGCCAAGGTGCCGCGCACCTATCCGATCGACCGCGTCGAGGAGATCAAGCGCCGGGCGCAGGAGGCAGTGACCAAGGCGTTCGGCGACGCCGACCTGACCTTCACCGCGGTCCCGGTCGCACGCGACAATGAGAGCGTGCGCGAGCGCATCATGGTGATCGCGCGCAATTCCGGCCTCGCCATCCACCACGTCACCGTGCACGATCTCGGCGGCAAGCTGATCGTCGGCATCGACCTCGAGGTCGATGGCGAAATGCAGCTCGACGCAGCGCACGCCATCGCCCACGACCTCGAGCGCGCGATCCGCGAGGACTTCGGCGAGGACGTCGAGGTCGATACTCATATCGAGCCGCTCGAGCCGGAATTGCCATGGGGCACCGACGCTTCTCCCGAACGCGTCGAGACCATCAAGGCCGCGCTGAGCCGCTTCGCCGCCGACGGCGGCGCGATCCATGACATCCATAATGTGCGGGTCCGCGACACCGACGCCGGCGAGATCGTCAACTTCCACTGCCGGGCCGCGCCCTCGATGAGCGTGATCAAGGTGCACGACAGCGTCGACGAGATCGAGCTCGCGCTGCGCCGCGCGTTCCCGACCATCAAGCGCGTGATCAGTCATGCCGAGCCGCCGCGCGAGTAGTTCTACGGACCCGTTCCCGTTTCGGACTCGTTTTGCGGCCGCCGATTCTCTCTTGGACAAGAATTATTTCGCATTAACGAATCGTTGACTCTCGACAGCTCCGAAAAACTGGAGTCAAATCGTCTTGATTCGGATGCAACGTGGGGAGCGTCCGAACCGGGTAAACACCAGCTTAGTGTGGGGGTCTAGGGCATGGCGCGCGCGCATGCAGCGAACGTGTGCGTCCAATCCGATTCGATCAAAGGATTGGCGCAGTCGATCGCAAAACCGGCATATCACAGGCTTCTCACCGCCGAGCCTGCACTGCGCCGCGCTGTCCCTACTCTCATCATCGCCTTCCTGATCACCATCTGCCTCGGCGCCTTCGTGCAGGTGATCGACCAGAACCGCCAGAAGCGCGCAGCGATGAAGCGTGATCTCGCCGCGCTCTCCGACATCCTGGCCGAACGTCTCGACCGCCTCACCTCGGCACGTCACGACCGGCTGAACAACATCGAGCGCCTGCAGGAACTGCTGCCCGACCTGATCCCGTCCTGGGGCATCGCGTTCGGCCGCCACGTCATCATCACCGGGGCCGATCATCGCGTGCTGGCGCGCGTGCCGATCGACGGCCTTGGCGAGAGCGACCGCATCCTCGACGTCATCTCCACTGCGCAGTTGATGGCTGCGCCGGGCCAGCAGGGCGTGGTCAACGACATGACGCTGCCCAGCGGCAGCGGTGCACTGGCGATCTCGCGGCTGGTCAAGTCGCTGCCCGGCCAGATCGTGGTGATCCAGGAAATGAACGAGCCGATCTGGGGATCGGACGCGGCGCTCTCGGTGACGCTGTCGGCGACCACGAGCTTCGTGGTGCTGATCCTCGGCTTCGCCTTCCATTGGCAGTCGACCCGCGCCCGCGAGGGCGACCTGATCAACGACGCCGTACGCGGCCGGATCGACACCGCGCTCAATCGCGGCCGCTGCGGGCTGTGGGACTGGGATCTGTCGCGGGGCAGGATCTTCTGGTCCCAGTCGATGTTCACCCTGCTCGGGCTCGACTCCCGCAACGACCTGCTCACCTTCGGCGAGGTCAACGCACTGGTGAAGTCCGACGACATCAACCTGTTCGACATCGCCGACCAGCTCATCTCGGGCGAGATCGACCATATCGACCAGAGCTTCCGGATGCAGCATGTCGGCGGCCATTGGATCTGGCTGCGCGTGCGTTGCGAGCTCAGCCAGGCCGCCGCCGACGGCGGTCTGCACCTGATCGGCATTGCCGTCGACATCACCGAACAGAAGAGCCTCGCGGAGAAGAGCGTCGAGGCGGACTTGCGGCTGCGCGATGCGATCGAGACCATCCCGGAGGCCTTCGTGCTGTGGGACGCCGATGATCGCCTGGTGCTCTGCAACTCGCATTTCCAGCGGCTGCACAAGCTGCCGGACTCCGCCGTCACCCCGGGCACCTCCTACGAGACCGTGATCGAGGTCGGCAGCATGCCGGAGGTGCGCAGCCGCCTGCACGAGAGCGGCACGCCGGCGCCCGGCGCGCGTACCTTCGAGGCTCAGCTCGACGACGGCAGTTGGCTGCACATCAGCGAGCGGCGCACCAAGGATGGCGGCTATGTCTCGGTCGGCACCGACATCACTCGCATCAAGGCGCACGAGCAGAAGCTGGTCGACAACGATCTGCGGCTGCGCGCCACGGTGGCCGACCTCAAGCGCTCGCAGTCCGAATTGGAACGGCAGGCCGTCGAGCTCGCCGACCTCGCCGAGAAATACTCGCAGGAAAAGACCCGCGCCGAGGACGCCAATGCCGCGAAGTCGAAATTCCTGGCCAATATGAGCCACGAGCTGCGCACGCCGCTCAATGCCATCATCGGCTTCTCCGAGATCATGGGCAGCGGCCTGTTCGGCGCGCTCGGCTCGGACAAGTATCAGGAATATTGCCACGACATCCTGACATCGGGGAAATACCTGCTCGAAGTCATCAACGACATCCTCGACATGTCGAGGATCGAGGCTGGCCGCATGAAGTTCGACATGGAATCGCTCGATATCTCCGGCATCCTCGCAGAGTCCCTGCGGGTTGTCTCCGGCCGTGCCGAGGACAAGGGGCTGTCCCTGGAATCGAACATCGAAAGCACGATCTCGGTGGTCGCCGACCGCCGCGCGGTCAAACAGATCATCGTCAACCTGCTCTCCAACGCCGTGAAATTCACGCCCGACAACGGCCGCGTGCTGGTGCGCGGTCAGATGCTGAGCGACTCGATCGTACTGTTGATCGCCGACAGCGGCATCGGCATTGCGCCGGATTCGCTGCGTCGGCTCGGCAAGCCGTTCGAGCAGGTCGAGAGCCAGCTCACCAAGAGCTATCAGGGCTCCGGCCTCGGGCTCGCGATCGCACGCTCGCTCACCAATCTGCACGGCGGCTCGATGCGGCTGCGCTCGAAGCTCGGCGTCGGCACCGTGGTCCGCGTCACGCTGCCCCGCGACCCGCGTACCCTGCAGGCGAAGCTGCCGGAAGCGGCCTAGACTCCGGGTGACTTCGCCAGCACTGCCGCCAGCAGCGCAGGATCGCCGAGCACGGCGAGCGTCTCGCGAGGGGTGAGATGGCGAACCGCCTCGTCAAAGCTTTCACTGGCCTCGATCCGCGCGCGCGCCACCGCAAGGTCGAGATCGATCTCGCCCGGTCCGCCGCGCCTCGCCGGCGGAAGCGTGGAGAGATGACGATGCAGCAATCCGGACTCCTGCCGCAGTACCGCGAGCGCGGGGGCGGATGTGGGCGCGAGCCGCGAGGCCAGTTCGTTGGCGCGAACCAGCACACGAGGCGGCGCCACCTCCTCCGGCGTCACGAACAGCGCCCGCATCTCCGGCTTCGCCGTCCAGGCGCCGATCGGGATCGCAAATAACAGGCCGACGATCACCGGCGACATCCACAGCAGCAGCGGAAACGACACCGCATAGGCACTCGCCGCCATCGCGACACCGCACGCGGTCGGAATGCCATACTTCCGATAGAGCTCCCGCCGCTCGACCTCGCCGTCGTCGCGCCGCTGCGTCTGCCAGCCCGCATCGCGCCCGAGCAGGATTTCGACGACGGCAATCGACTGGAAGACCATCATGACGGGTGCGATCATCGCCGATATCATCAGCTCGGCAATCACGCCTGAGAATGCTCGAAAGCCGCCGCCGAACTGCCGGCGCGCGTCTCGCCTTATCAGCAACAGGATGAAGCCGAGCAGCTTCGGTATCACCAGAAGCGCCATGGTGAGGCCAAATACCCACGCGGCGAGCACGGGATCCTGGGCCGGCCAGTTCGGGAACAGCGAAAAGCCCTTCGGAAAATACTCAGGGCGAACGAAACGCGCCTGCAACGAGATCAGGATTCCGAGCAGCAGGAACAAAAGCCAGAGCGGCGCGGTGATGTAGGAGCCGATCCCGGTCATGAAGTGCAAACGCGAAATCCAGTGCAACCGGCGCGTCGTCAGCAAAGCGAGGTGCTGCAGATTGCCCTGGCACCAGCGCCGGTCGCGCGCGGCAAAATCCAGCAGCGAGGGCGGCACCTCCTCGAAACTGCCGCCGAGCGTCGGCGCCATGTAGATGCCCCAGCCGGCGCGCCGCATCAGCGCCGCCTCGACGAAATCGTGGCTCAGGATATGTCCGCCGAACGGCTTTGGTCCGGACAGTTCGGGCAGCCCCGCCTGCTCCGCAAATGCCTGAATCCTGATGATGGCATTGTGTCCCCAATAGTTGCCCTCGGAGCCATGCCACCACGCGACGCCGGCGGCGATCATCGGCCCGTACAGCCGGCCGGCAAACTGCTGCAGGCGGCTGAACAGGCTGCGCGCATTGACGATCACCGGCAGCGTCTGGACCAGCGCTGCCCGTGGATGGCTCTCCATGGCATGAACCATCCGCACCATGGTGTCGCCCGACATCAGGCTGTCGGCGTCGAGCACGATCATGAACTGGTATGCGCCGCCGAACCGCGTGATCCACTCCCCGATATTGCCCGACTTCCGCGCCGTGTTGTCGGCCCGGTGCCGGTAGTAGAGCCGCCCCGCGCCGCAGGCGTCGCAGAGTTCGAGGAATGCCCGCTCCTCGGCGATCCAGATATCGGGATCGCGCGTGTCGCTCAGCACGAACCAGTCGAAGCTTGCGGCCTGTCCGGCCGCCTCGATGGACTCGTAGATGGCGCGCAGGCGCGCCATCAGTTGATGCGGATTCTCGTTGTAGGTCGGGAGCAGCACCGCGGTCCGGCTCGCGATCGCCGGCAACGGACCATCGCCGCGGATCGGCAAGGCATTGCCCTTGCGTCGAAGCAGAACCCAAAAGCCTGCGAGCGCCGAGGCAAACGAAAAGGCGATCCAGGCGAGCAGCGCGACGAACAGCACCAGCACCATGCCTTCCATGATCGTCACGCCGCCGACTTCGACCACCCGGTACATCTCGTAGGCGCCCGCGCCGGTCAGCGCCGCTGTCAGCACCAGCACGAACGCGCGACGCGTGACCATGCCCGCGCTGACCGACACCGGCTTCGCGGCCGCGCGCGGCGGCTCGCCAAGATCGGCGGCGGACATCGCGAGCGGGCTCTCCTGCGGAAGGAAACCGCCGGCCACCGTGGTGACGCCGGGATCAGGCGACGTGACTATGGCGCCCATCGATAGACCCAAATCTCCGAAAGCGGCTTGTCGTCCTGGGCGAGATGAGCCCGAAGCTCGATCGGCTCCTTCTTGACGGCGCACTGGAAGCTGAGCCGCCATCCACCGGTGTTCGGGTTCGGCTGCGTGACGATGTCAGTGACTTCGGACTTCTCGGCCGTCACGACGCCCTTGACGCTGTTGGGATCGATCCCCTTCAGATTGTCCCCGATCAGGTCGAGCACGAACAGCTTGCTGTTCGCGCCGCGGGCGCCGACGCCGCTGCGCGTGAAGCGCGCGAGCGCATGGGGCTTCGGCGCGTCCGGCCCCCAGTGCAGGCGATAGGTGAGATTGTTCTCGCTCTTGGCCTTGAGCGGCGCCTTCGGCCGCCAGAAGGCCGCGATATTGTCGTGGATCTCCTCCTTGGTCGGAATCTCGATCAGGGTCACCGCGCCCTCGCCCCAGTCACCGATCGGCTCCACCCACAGGCTTGGGCGTTTCTCGAAGCCCGATTCGATGTCCTGATAGGCGAAGAAATTCTTCTCCCGCTGCATCAGCCCGAACCCGCGCGGATTGACGTCCTGGAACGTGCTGATTTGCAGGTCGCGCGGATTGCTCAGGGGGCGCCAGAGGCTCTCGCCCTTGCCGTTGTAGATCGCAAGCCCGTCGGAATCGTGCACCGAGGGTCGAAAATCATCGACCTCATTGCGATCGTTGGGCCCGAAGAAGAACATGCTCGTCATCGGCGCCAGGCCAGCATGCTCGAGATCGGCGCGCGGATAGAGCGATGTCTCGACATCGAAAACCGTGGTCTTCCCGGGCCTGATCGTGAAGCGATAGCTTGCCGCGCAGCTCTTGCTGTCGAGCAAGGCGTGAATGACGAGCGAGGTCGCGTTGGGCACCGGCCGCTCGAGCCAGAATGCCTTGAAGTACGGAAACTCCTCGCCCTTTGCCTCACCGGTGTCGATCGACAGACCGCGCGCCGACAGGCCGTAGGTCTCATCCTTGGCGACGGCGCGGAAATAGCTCGCCCCCAGGAAGACACAGACCTCGTCGTAATAGTCCGGCTTGTTGATCGGCGCGTGGATGCGAAATCCGGCGAAGCCGAGATCGGTCTCGGTGAAAGCAGGCACCTTCTCACCGAACGAAAACTCGTCCTTGCTGTAGCGGACTTCACTGACCTTGCCGTCGACGACTTCGAAGATGCTGACCTTGTTCTTGTAGAAAAATCCGCGATGGAAGAACTGCGCCTGGAACGGCAGCTTCTCGCTGCGCCACAGCGCACGCTCGGGCCGAAAGCGAATCGACCGGTATTGATCGTAGGTCAAGTCGTTCAGACCGCCGGGCAACTTCTCGTCGGGCGCTTCGAACGACTTGCTGGCGAGATTGCGGGCAAGGTCTCGCACCATGGAGGGGTTGAAAGGCGCGTCTGACGTGTTCCCTGCGGCTGCGGCCTCTCGCCGCGGCAAGAGCATCAGTGTCGGCAACACGGCCGATCCATGGAGAAGTTGGCGGCGATTCAAGGCATCTCCTGCTCGCTGGGCGGAACGCCGCAATGAAACCGCCGAGCCGTCACGGAGTTCCATCGCTGCTGCGTGCACGAGAAGATTGCTTGGGGACAACGCGGTTGCGGCTCTCTCCAAGTGAGCAGACAAACCGCAACAGCTTCGAGCCCGGTCCGGCGATTGTCTCACACGGGAACCGTCACCGAAGCGTCTCGGCTGATGGCCGAGAGCTACTGCGTCTCGAGCGTCGGCGCGACCTCGCGCGCGACTTGCACCAAGGCTGCGATCAGCGGCGTCATCGGATCGCGCTGCGGGATCACCATGCCGATGCTGTAATCCACAACCGGATCGACGATCGGGATACTGCGGACCGCGTCGGCCAGCCCGAGTGTCTCGGCAAGCTTCGCCGGCATCACACTCGCCCAGCGACCGGTCTTCACGTGGGTGTAGAGCACGAGCAGCGAATTGGAGGTGAGCGTCGGCGTCGCCTCGCCGCCGACCGTGGTCAGCGCGCGGTCGATGATGCGGCGGTTCTGCATGTCGGGCGTCAGCAGGCAAAGCGGCACAGTGCCGACTTCCTTCCACGTCACCTGCTTGCGGTCACCAAACATGGCATCGGGCGCCGTCAGCAGGCGATAGCTCTCGTTGTAGAGCGGGATGGTGCGGACCTTGCCGATCGGCTCGTTCTCGATGTAGGTCAGCCCGGCATCGACCTCGAGATTTTCGAGCAGGCCGAGCACGTCGGCCGAGGTGCAGGACTGGATGCGGAAGCGCACGTCGGGATGGCGGGCGCGGAACGGCGTCGTCAGCGACGCCACCATGCCGAGCACGGTCGGGATCGCGGCGATCCGAATCTCACCCGATAGCTTGTCCTTGAGGCTGTTGATCTCCTGCTTCATCGCCCGCGCATCGCCGACGATGCGCCGCGCCCAGTCGAGCGTGCGTTCGCCTTCCGGCGTAAATCCGTGAAAGCGGGAGCCGCGCTGCACCAGCATGACGCCGAGGATTTCCTCGAGCTGCTTGAGGCTGGTCGACATGGTGGGCTGGGTGACGCCGCAGGCCTCCGCGGCCCGCCCGAAATGCCGCTCCTTGGCCAGCGCCAGCAGAAGTTCCAGCTTGTCGATCAAGGATCAACCCCCATCGCGAAAACGGTGTCTCAACACAGTCACAAGTAGCACGGTCGCGGCGCCATCCTAACCCAAAAAGCGCGCTGGAAGTTCGTGATTTCCGGCCATTATTGCAATCCCAAATCACCTCATTGTGCCACGCTATTAATCGTGTTTCGCAATCGCCGCATGAGACGGCTTTATTGATGTTTCGAAGGATTCCAACTCTCATACGTACCGTCGAAGAACTGATCGTGAGAGCGCGGATGACATCGGAATACGAACCCTGGGACGAGGCGCGCGGCGCCGAGATCATCGCCGAGCATGCCAAGCTCGAAGGCGCCACGCTGGTCATCCTGCACGCGCTGCAGGAGGCATTCGGCTACGTGCCGGAGCCGGCGATCCCGATGGTCGCGCAAGCGCTCAACCTGTCCCGCGCCGAGGTGCACGGCGTGTTCACCTTCTACCACGACTTCCGCAAGCAACCAGCCGGGCGTCATGTCCTGAAGCTGTGCCGCGCCGAGGCCTGCCAGGCCGCCGGCGGCGACGCGCTGGCGGCGCGAGCGGAGGCCAGGCTCGGCATTTCCCTCGGCCACACCACGGCGGATCAGCGCGTGACGCTGGAGCCGATCTACTGTCTCGGCCTCTGCGCCACCGCCCCTTCAGCGATGCTCGATGGCCGCGTGGTCGGTCGGCTCGACGAGACACGGCTCGACGCGCTGGTCGCGGAGGCGCAGCGATGACGATACGGATATTCATTCCCCGCGATGCCGGTGCGATTGCGGTCGGTGCCGATGACGTTGCCCTGGCGTTCGCGCAGGCAGCGGCCGCGCGGAGCGTCACAATCGAGATCGTCAGGACCGGCTCGCGCGGGCTCTACTGGCTGGAGCCGATGGTCGAGCTGGCGACTGGGCAGGGCCGCGTCGCGTTTGGCCCGGTCGCTCCGGCTGATGTCCCTGCCCTGCTCGACGCGATGACCAGCAACGGCCAGCATCCCCGTCGGCTTGGTACCACGGACGAGATTCCCTGGCTGAAGCGGCAGACCCGCCTGACCTTCGCGCGCTGCGGCGTGGTCGATCCGCGCTCGGTCGACGACTATCGCGGCCATGGCGGCTACAAGGGCCTGGAGCGGGCGCTGACGCTGACGGCGGACCAGATCCTCGCCGACGTCACCGCCTCGGGCCTGCGCGGCCGCGGCGGCGCCGGCTTCCCCACCGGCATCAAGTGGAAGACGGTGGCGCAGGCGAATGCGGACCGCAAATACATCGTCTGCAACGCCGATGAGGGCGACAGCGGCACCTTCGCCGACCGCATGATTATGGAAGGCGACCCCTGCGTCGTGATCGAAGGGATGACGATTGCCGGCATCACGGTCGGCGCCACCAAGGGCTACATCTACATCCGCTCGGAATATCCGCACGCGGTCGAGGCCATGAACGCGGCGATTGCCGCCGCCAAACGCGCCGGCTTGCTCGGCGATCGCATCGGCGGCACCGCGCACAACTTCGACCTCGAGGTGCGGGTCGGCGCCGGCGCCTATGTCTGCGGCGAGGAGACCTCGCTGCTGGAAAGCCTCGAGGGCCGCCGCGGCATCGTGCGCGCCAAGCCGCCATTGCCCGCGCACAAGGGCCTGTTCGGCCGTCCCAGCGTGATCAACAACGTGCTGTCGTTCGCCGCGATCCCCTTCATCCTCGACAACGGCGCCAAGGCCTATGCCGATTTCGGCATGGGGCGGTCGCGCGGCACTATGCCGATCCAGCTTGCCGGCAACATCAAATACGGCGGGCTGTTCGAGACCGCGTTCGGCGTCACGCTCGGCGAGCTCGTCGACGACATCGGCGGCGGCACCTTCACGGGACGTCCCGTGCGCGCGGTTCAGGTCGGCGGTCCGCTCGGAGCCTATTTCCCGCGAACGTTGTTCGACACGCCGTTCGACTATGAGGCGTTCGCCGCCCGGGACGGCCTGATCGGCCACGGCGGCATGGTGGTGTTCGACGACAGCGTCGACATGGCGAAGCAGGCGCGCTTCGCGATGGAGTTCTTCGCCGTCGAATCCTGCGGCAAGTGCACGCCGTGCCGCATTGGCTCGACCCGCGGCGTCGAGACCATCAGCAAGATCATCAATGGCGAGCGCGTCGCCGAGAATCTCGCGGTGGTCGAGGACCTCTGCAACACCATGAAGTTCGGCTCGCTCTGCGCGCTCGGCGGCTTCACGCCCTACCCCGTGATGAGCGCGCTGAAGCACTTCCGGGAAGATTTCGGCCCGGCACCGGCCCGGCTGCAGGCCGCGGAATAACAGGAGATCACGATGTCGCTGATCCACGAAACCGATTTCGGCACGCCACAATCGAAGTCCGAGACGATGGTCACGCTGACCATCGATGGGCGCAGCATCACGGTGCCCGAGGGTACCTCGATCATGCGCGCCGCGATGGAGGCCGGCACCCAGATCCCGAAGCTATGCGCCACCGACATGGTCGACGCATTCGGCTCGTGCCGGCTCTGTCTGGTCGAGATCGAGGGACGCGCCGGCACGCCTGCCTCCTGCACCACGCCCGTGATGCCGGGCCTCGTCGTGCACACCCAGACCGAGCGGCTCAAGAAGCTGCGCAAGGGCGTGATGGAGCTCTACATCTCCGACCATCCGCTCGACTGCCTAACCTGTGAGGCGAACGGCGACTGCGAATTGCAGGACATGGCCGGCGCGGTCGGCCTGCGCGACGTGCGCTACGGCTATGAGGGCGAGAACCACGTGTTCGCCAAGTCCCATGGCACGGCCAATCCGGCCTGGATGCCGAAGGACGAGTCCAACCCCTATTTCACCTACGATCCCTCGAAATGCAACGTCTGCTCGCGCTGCGTCCGTGCCTGCGAAGAGGTGCAAGGCACCTTCGCACTCACGATCGCCGGCCGCGGCTTCGATAGCCGCGTCTCGCCCGGCATGAGCGAGAGCTTCCTCGGCTCCGAATGCGTCTCCTGCGGCGCCTGCGTGCAGGCCTGCCCTACCGCGACGCTGACCGAAAAATCGGTCATCGAGATCGGCCAGCCCGAGCATTCCGTCGTCACCACCTGCGCCTATTGCGGCGTCGGCTGCGCCTTCAAGGCCGAAATGCGCGGCGAGGAAGTGGTGCGGATGGTGCCCTACAAGGATGGCAAGGCCAATCGCGGCCATTCCTGCGTCAAGGGGCGCTTCGCCTGGGGCTACACCACCCACAAGGAGCGCATCCTGAAGCCGATGATCCGCGAGCGGATCGAGGATCCCTGGCGCGAAGTGTCATGGGACGAAGCGCTCGGCTTCGCCGCCGCCAAGTTCAAGGGCATCCAGCAGAAATATGGCCGCGACGCGGTCGGCGGCATCACCTCGTCCCGCTGCACCAACGAAGAAACCTATCTGGTGCAGAAGCTGATCCGCGCCGGCTTCGGCAACAACAATGTCGACACCTGCGCCCGCGTCTGCCATTCGCCGACCGGCTACGGCCTGTCGCAGACCTTCGGCACGTCGGCAGGTACGCAGGATTTCGATTCGGTTGAGCATTCCGATGTCGTCATGATCATCGGCGCCAACCCGGCATCGGCTCACCCTGTGTTCGCCTCACGGCTCACGAAGCGCCTGCGCCAGGGCGCGCGGCTGATCGTGATCGATCCCCGTCGCACCGAGATGGTCGAATCGCCGCACGTGAAGGCGCTGCACCTGCCGCTGATGCCAGGCACCAACGTCGCCGTGCTCACCGCGCTCGCCCATGTGGTCGTCACGGAAGGGCTGGTCAACGAGGCCTTCGTGCGCGAGCGCTGCGACTGGAGCGAGTTCGAGGATTGGGCGGCATTCGTCGCGCAGCCGGGCAACAGCCCGGAAGCGACCGCGATCATGACCGGTGTCGATCCGAAGGATCTGCGCGAGGCGGCACGAGTCTACGCCACCGGCGGCAACGCTGCGATCTATTACGGACTCGGCGTCACCGAGCACAGCCAGGGCTCGACCACCGTGATCGCGATCGCCAACCTCGCGATGGCGACCGGCAATGTCGGCCGGCCCGGCGTCGGGGTGAATCCGCTGCGCGGCCAGAACAACGTGCAGGGCTCCTGCGACATGGGCTCGTTCCCGCACGAGCTGACCGGCTATCGCCATATCTCCGGCGACGCCGTGCGCGAGCAGTTCGAGGCGATGTGGAACGTCAAGCTCAACAAGGAGCCGGGCCTGCGCATCCCCAACATGTTCGACGCCGCGATCGAGGGCACCTTCATGGGGCTCTATGTGCAGGGCGAGGACATCCTGCAGTCCGATCCCAACACCAAGCATGTGGTGGCCGCGCTGTCGGCGATGGAATGCGTGATCGTCCATGACCTCTTCCTGAACGAGACCGCGAACTACGCCCATGTCTTCCTGCCCGGCTCGACCTTCCTGGAAAAGGACGGCAGCTTCACCAACGCCGAGCGCCGGATCCAGCTCGTGCGCAAGGTGATGTCGCCGAGGAACGGATACGCGGACTGGGAGGTTACCATCCTGCTCGCCAAGGCGATGGGTTTCGAGATGCACTACAACCATCCGTCCGAGATCATGGATGAAATCGCGGCGCTGACGCCGACCTTCGCCGGCGTCTCCTATGCCAAGCTGGAGGAACTCGGCTCGGTGCAGTGGCCCTGCAACGAGAAGGCGCCCGAGGGCACGCCGGTGATGCATATCGGCGGCTTCGTGCGCGGCAAGGGCAAGTTCATCATCACCGAATATATCGCGACCGACGAGCGCACCGGCCCGCGCTATCCACTGCTGCTCACCACCGGCCGCATCCTCAGCCAGTACAATGTCGGCGCGCAAACCCGCCGCACCGAGAATGTGGTGTGGCACGCCGAGGACCGGCTGGAGATCCATCCCCACGACGCCGAGCAGCGCGGCGTGCGCGACGGCGACTGGGTGCGGCTGGCCAGCCGTGCCGGTGAAACCACGCTGCGCGCGCTGATCACCGACCGCGTCGCCCCCGGCGTGGTCTACACCACGTTCCATCACCCTGACACCCAGGCCAACGTGATCACGACCGACTTCTCCGACTGGGCCACCAACTGTCCGGAGTACAAAGTCACCGCCGTCCAGATCTCGCCATCGAACGGTCCGACCGACTGGCAGAAGGCCTATGACGAACAGGCGCGGCACTCCCGCCGCATCACGCCTGTCGTGGAGGCGGCGGAGTAGCGATGCGAGAGCCCGTGCACAAGGCGAACCGGAAAGTCTGGCGCAACGGCGCGTTCAGCGAGGGGACGCGCCTGATCCCGGACGAGACGCCGCTGGCGCTGACCTACAACGGCGGCACATACGCCGTGATGATGGGCTCGCCCGAGGACCTCGGCGATTTCGCCATCGGCTTCAGCCTCAGCGAAGGCATCGTGCAATCGGCCGACGAAATCGAGACGCTCGACATCGTCGAGCTCGACGATGGCATCGAGCTCAGGATGTGGCTCAAGCCGGCAAAGGCCGCGCTGATCGCCGAGCGTCGCCGGCACATTGCGGGACCGACCGGGTGCGGCATCTGCGGCGTCGATTCCATCACTGAAGCGGTTCGCCCGGCCGCGGTCGTAGCTGCCGGGCGATCGTTCGCGCCGCGCGAGGTGATGACCGCAATGGCGGCCATCGCGCCGCTGCAGGAGATCAATCACCAAACCCGCGCCGTGCACGCCGCCGCGTTCTGGACGCCCGGACGCGGCATCGTGGTGCTGCGGGAGGATGTCGGCCGGCACAATGCGCTCGACAAGCTCGCAGGAGCGTTGGCGCGGGAGCAGATCGTGACGAGCGAGGGCATGGTGCTATTTACCAGCCGCGTCTCGGTCGAGATGGTGCAGAAGACCGCGGCGATCGGCGCGCCGTTGATGGTCGCGGTGTCCGCCCCGACCGCGCTCGCGGTGCGGATGGCTGATGCCGCCGGCGTCACGCTCGTCGCGATCGCTCGATCGGACGGATTTGAAATCTTTACGCATCCGGAACGCGTCATGGGCGCGGTGGCCGGCAAGGAGTCCGCTTATGTCGTCGTCGCCTGACAAGCTCGTCTATATGGCGAACCAGATCGGAAAGTTCTTCCAGAGCCAGGGGCGCGACCGCGCGGTGCAGGGCATTTCCGAGCATATCTGGAAATTCTGGGATCCGCGGATGCGCAAGCAGATCTTCGCCCATCTCGACGCCGGTGGCACCGGCCTTGATCCCGATGTCCGCGACGCGCTGCAAAGGCTGAAGCAGGCGTAGAGCTGGACGAAATTGTGGTGCGTGCAAAGACACGCTTGCAGCCAAGCTGCACAATAATGTCATCGAGCTCGCCCGCGTCCTGCAGGGCGTGATGGCGGATATCCGCGATCAGCTTCGTGGCATGCAACAAAGGCCCGAGCGGAATCTTCGGATTCCGTCAAGGCATCGGCAGTGCTCTTCCGCGCCAGCACTCTCGTGGCTCCGCCGACGTCGCGATTGAGTCGCCAGATGCGTGGCAGACTGGCGGCGATTAGGTGTCCGGTGCCGACACGATTATTACGCATTGGCCGCTTAGACACCGATGAAGGAGAAAGAGCAGCGAGAGCACAAACCTAATGAGTCAGAACACTGCCGGCGGCGCAACGCCGTTTCCTCTCGGCGTTTTTGTCGGGAACCCGAACTATTACGATTCAAGCGAGGAAGCGAGTTTCGAAGCGAACTTCAACGCTTTCTCAACCTTGATGAAAACCACGCCGCAGTTCCTCGACCAGTATGGCGATCAACGCCTGCCCATTTCGGATTGGGTTGGTCAATCGAGCTGGAATGCAGCATCGATGGCGCAATCGCCGGTGCTCAAGGGTGTCACGCCGGTGATCGGACTGCCAATGACCTCGACCGCATCGGGCTCGGAATCCCCGGATCAGTTCTACAAGGATTTTGCGGCCGGCCAGTACGATTCGGTGCTGACGAACATGGTGAAGGCCTGGGCCGACAATGGCTTCACGACCCAGATCTGGCGGCCCGGCTGGGAGATGAACATCAACACAATGCCCTCCTATGCCGGCGACGACGCCGCGACGCGCGCCGATTGGGTCAAGGCATTCCAGCACATCTATACCGTGTTGCATGCGGCAGGCGCGGCCGAGGGCGTGAACATCGAGGTGGCGTGGAACCCGGCCGTGACGAACTACAGCCACGCCGGCAATGTCATCCAGAGTGCATATCCCGGAGACCAGTACGTCGATATCATCGCCGCCGACGTCTACGGCGACGTCTATCCGTACGGTTCGTCGACCCACCTCTATGACTGGGACAAGAGCGGGCAAGTCCTCGATTCGTCGCAACCGGTCTACGACTCCAGTGTTCAGCAATGGGCGTCAGACCCGGTCAACCTTCAGCACTACTACACCTACCCTGCTTCCAACCAATGGTCACTCGATGGCAGTGACGGCCATGCGACCACGCTTCAACAACTGATCGATCTCGCCAAATCGACAGGGAAGCCGTTTGCTGTTGCCGAGACCGGCGCGGGCAATACGCATGACGGCGCGGGCCTCACCGACAATCCAGCATTCGTGAAGTGGCTCTCGGATACGCTGCATCAATCCGAGGTAAACGTCAGCTTCGTGAACATCTGGGATTCGAATTCCGGCGGATCATATGGCTTGACCGGTTCCACCGACAATAAGCCGCTCGAGGCTGCGGCATGGGCGCAGCACTTTGGCGACCCACCCGCGACAACAGCCGATTCGACGTCGACGGTGTCGCCGACCACCTCAGGCAGCTCTGCGGTGAGCGAGGCCACAAGCGTCAGCCAACCGGCCGCGCCTGACGCCGCGGCGGCCCAAGGCACCATGACCGTCGAGACGGCAAAGGACGGCTTCCATTTCAATTCCGCACCCACCGAAACCAATCATCCAGGCACCGCAGCGCCTGCAGTCGGAGTCATTGGCAACAATGCTTTTGCCTTCCAGGAGCATGCTGACGCAAATTCCGGAAGCCGGGACAGTTTCGCGCTGGGC
>Ga0099822_1001868_pt1 | contig 25405 bp, 8 predicted proteins | sample CowpeawhiteBW_FD_76839 | JGI IMG/M metagenome (GOLD analysis project Ga0099822, IMG submission 76839) | Root nodule microbial communities of legume samples collected from California USA - Cow pea white BW | ecosystem: Host-associated > Plants > Roots > Nodule | place: USA: California | collected... | reverse complement strand
TCAAATTAATTAAACATTCAAACTATTCAAATATAATTAAGCAACATTCTAGCATTTAAAAATATGAAATTGTGAACAAATATAATAGGAGTAGTAAATAATTATTAAAAAAATTTAAAAAAATTAAAAGAAAATTTAAAAAAAAATGTTGGTGGGTTAAGTGGGCTAACCCACCTTCAACTCGGCTCGAACCCGTTTAACCCGTGGGTTAAGTGAGCCGGGTTGAGTTCAACCCACTTTTGAAAAAGTTGAATTTTTCTCAACCCAACCCGGCTCAAACCCGTAGTGAGCCGGGTTGGCTCACGGGTTGAAAACCATTTTGACATTTCTAATATTAACTATACTAATTCATTACTAACCAGATCGATTAACTTATTAACTACTTACATTGATTAATTCATTAACTTATTTAATTTATTAACTACTATTAACATATTTTAAGTTTATTTTAAAAACAAATGAATGGAGAAGAATTAGGTCAGGATCCAAAGATTTTTTTATAGTAGGGGGTGAAGACTGTAATTAAGTGGTTGCAGGAAGCAGAAGATTAAAGTCGGTGTACTCTGCCCAATGAGGGCCCGCTTCATACTTGTCTTCGACAATTTCTTCTTGCAGCTCCACATGTTTTTTCTTGCATTCCGCATAAAAAACTTTCCATTTTATGTTTTTGGCTTGTATAATCTAAAAGTTAAAAACGACTTTAAAACCGAGGAATTTCAAAGTTTTTTGAATTTTACATTTAAAAAAAATTAAAATTATATAGAATATAGAATATAGAATGTATTTATTTTTTAATACAAGTTCCATAATCATATAAAAAGTTTGACTTTTCATACCGATTAAACTGATAATATTATAAAAAGTATTTAACACGTTTTCATTCTCTCCTCCATTTTTCTTCATCTTGCTCTCATCACTTACATCCAAGGACAAGTGTTTGAATTAATAAGATAATTTTAAACATCAATTACAATTGTTGAAATTCACACATAACTTAACCTACGCAAGAAAAGGGAAAATAATTGTAAGAAAATTTGAGCTTCTTCCCCAAATATAGAATAAAAAATAAATCCAAACACAACAAGCAAGTATTCATTAGTACATCTATATCCACAGACAAAAAAAATAATAAAAAGAAAACTCTTAGCGAGTACCAGACACCTTTGTCGTCAATGTATCTTTCTTCGCGCGGAACCCACTGCTCGCTAGAAGGCTCATCAATGACAAAATCGTGTCAGACTGTCTAAGTATTACCTTGTTCTCCTCAACTTGCTATAGCCGCAGCAACGCGCATGTTGGCAGAGGCGATGACCTCCTTGTTCTCATTATAAAATGTGAGATTCAAAATTATAGTGACATCGTATTCTTGGAGCTGGAGGTTCAACAATAAAATAAGTGAAATCATCATTTTTATTACAACACATGTAAGAAGAAACTTTAAGCAAGAGAGAATACTTTGAGAACCCTATGCTTGTGTGTTTACAAATAAAAAAATAATAAGAAACTACTTTCTATATTGATTATAATTAGAATTGGTACAAAAAAGTTTTTTTCTTTATTGAAAAAATGTTACCACACCCACATTTAACTACAACTAATATAAAAAGTGTTCTTCTTTATTACAAAAGTTCCATCGCGTTTACTTTCTATACTAGTCATAACTACAACTGTGATGGGTTTATATATATATATATATATATATATGGGTTATGGTTATAGTCATTAAGAGATTGTGGTTCCATATGATTATATGACATTAGTCTTACACATATAAGACATTTGACATCACTTTTACCCCAAAACCTTAAAGCAATGGTGTTATGGGTCTTTATTCTTATATAGTGTTTAATTTTGTCTTTTCTATCCAACGTGGAACTTTTTGACTCACACTTGGACTATTCCCAACAAACTAGTATAAAAAGCATTATCTTATTTACAATTCTGCAACTATGTCACTTATTATAGTGGGTAAATTATAACTGTTATAAAAAGTTATTTTTGCACTAGTAAACCTTAAGATTTTTTATTAAAGATAATTTCAATCTTTTATATGGATCTGACTAATATCTTATTGGTAATGAATTTTGTGTAACTATCTAATATTCAAAATCCAAATAGTGGTATTATAGTCAATATCGTCTTAGTGTTCAACTTCAATAGAGACAAAAAATCTTGATGTGGTAAGACTAACAATAGTTAGGTTTAGGGAAAGTGTGTCCAGATAAATGGGTGGGAAAAACATGTCTTGTTGTTGTTGAAACCCATGAAAAAACAAACTCACTTAGAATCATTGAAAGTCTTACATTTAGTAATATATAAAAAACAAATTTAAAAATGTTGAGCTAAGATTTTAGATCAGATGTATTGTCAATCTCTTATATAGATTTGAATTGTGTATTATTATTATTATTATTATTATTATTATTATTATTATTATTATTATTATTATTATTATTATTATTATTATTATTATTATTACATCTCTATAATAAACCATTCTAAAAAAAATATCACTTTACGTAATTATTATGTATTTATAAGGAAGAAGAACATTCTCTTGATATGTTTTTGCATGTAGGACCATTCAAAAATAAAAATTCATATAGTGTTAAGCTATCTCAATATACATGGTCCTAGATCCCAATCAATTGTGTAGATGTCACATACCTAGCCCACAAGATAGAGACTTTAATTGGAAGTCATCGATCCTATTTTTTTCCATAATCTCACTCCTTTTAATAATTTTGGACATATATTGCATTTCATTTTACATTTATTCACCAATCTTTGTCTTGCTTTTATTTCCTCACCATTTCAAGACAAAACCAATTTTCCCATATAATGTGCTTTCATATAATATCTTTGTTTTATATTAGGAGTGTTTATAATAATGATTTAATACAATGTAATATTAGTAAATATATGTCTCTTTCATTAGTCAAGTTGGTTTTCTTTGATAGAACAATTCTTGGTCGAATAGTCCAACACGTGCGACTTAGTTAATTGGATTCCAAATATACAAATTCAAATAATATAGAAATTATGGTATCCAGTTCACACAACATGAGATGTTGTCTTTTCAAAATATTAAATTGTGTGATTCTACACCATTAAGAATCTAAATACTACATTATCTGTAAATAAATAAATAAATTATATCGAGATTGATTCTTATTTAAGTTTGTTTCATATATCATTGTTATTAAATCTTCATAAAAGATCTCATTAGTGATATTAAATTAATATCATAACCAAAGATTCAACTTTTTTTATATGAATTTAACTTCTTTATAAAATATTTATGCATTGAAAATTCAAGTGTAAGTCTAAGTATGTAGAAATGTGAAAGTTAAACCCCTTATAAAGTTGAGAACTCAAACTCATTGTCGTAAAGTTTTGAGTTAAAAGTAGTGCTCATTCCTTTTGTGAATTAGGCTTAGGTTTCATTAGTGTCGTGTCTCCTCGATTATTCTTCTTTTGACAAACCTATCAATATTATCACAGTCGATGATTAGTTTTGGTGACCAACTATATAAATATAATATAGAGAGTGTAACCATGTGGAATAGACTCACTCTTGAAGGGAAGATTTTGAGAATCCAAATATGAGTTTAAGTCTCACATTTAGTAGAATTGAGAATATTGAGCAACACTAAAAAGGAAAAACCATAAACTCACTGTCTTAAAATTTTATGTTAAAAGTGGTATCAATATCTTATTTAGGTTGAATTCATATCTCACGGGTATTTGTCTCCTAGATAAATTATTCCCTTAAAATATCTATCACTATCAATATTATCAATTCTTTAAGATAATAAATTTATGCAAATTCAAACTTATATGTCATTAAACTTTGTAATTTTTACCATTTCCATTTAAGATTCAAATTCTCGTTTAAATTCGTAGCTAATAATATAAGAGTGATGTTTATGTTAATTCTTCTTCTTGTTCATTTCTATTTGTTCATATCTACTTCATTGGAAAGTTTTGACAGCCCATATGCTATCCATATCCATCCATTAGCACATCCATATTCTTCTTCCTTATCCTTATTAGTTTGTCAGTTTCGCAACCACTAAAGAGGGGTTTGTTTGATTTGTGGATTGAATTATACGTCGGAAATGATATTTTCGAAATACAATTTATCAAGAATATTGTTTTATTAAAAAAATATTTAGTTAATATCTATTACTTGTGGAATATTCTAGAAGTTACCCTAATATAAAAATAATATATTTTTTTAAAAAAGGAGAGAGATAAAATAAGATAATGGTGAAAAATTAACCTTCTCTAAATTTTTCTCTTGGGAAGGCAGCACCAAAGGAACTTCGAAATTACATGACACAGAAATGTGGCATATCTCGTAGCTCGACAATGACTGTGAAGAATCCCTCTAGTCAAACATTAACAACCAATAGAAAATTCCTCATCACAACAGTTACCTTCATTGGTCAATGTTAACTTAAAAAAGAATATTACAACAATTGTTTTTTTTAATATAGGGACTAAAATCATGAGAAAAATGTGAGACCAACCACGAATAATAAATTATGAAGACACTAAAATTATAATTTAGCCTAAGAAAAAATAAAAATCCATGTAATATATATGAGTCCAGATTTTTTAAAGGTTAGGTTGGGGGTTCGATTTTCACTGACAACAACCCATCCAATATGAATGGACGGAAAAGGGTGATGGGTTGGGTGCATTGGGATGCAGTAACCTAACATGGTTGGGACACCACCCGGTATGAATGGACGGAGAGAGGTGTGTACGTTAGGGATGTTACAGTTTTGATATGTCTAATAGTCTCGTAACGCTTAAGAGTCAAAATCAATGACAATTTAAACATTTTTTTTGTAATTAACACTCTGACACCCTTTTAAGAATAAAATATTGATATAACTCTAAATCCCAAAGCAAACAATATTTCAGATGTTATCTTAATGAATTTATATGATCATAAGATTTATAATTGAATGATAATAAGGAACTCAATAACCAATTATATTTATACTTATTTTGATTTTATAGTCTTTATTGAGGAAAAAAAAATCTTTGATTATGTAGAAAGTACTTACTCAATTCTCTTATTCACTTTTAAACTTAAATATTTTATGATTTTTCACTCTTACTTGAAAGTCGGAGAATATTTTATTACTGGATCTCTCGTTATGTTTATCAACCACTCAAATGTAAGTGTATGAGATTTTTGTTGAACAATATAGAGTGCTTTCATTTGGGTAATATAATTCAAGTGGATTCAGGTTTGGCATATGTTTTTGCTGTTGATTTTTCTCTCCAACACAAATAAGACACTCCAATATTTAAGTAAATAACTATTGAATTAAAATGACAATAAATTTTTATTCAGATCGAGAATTTGGAATGTTTTTCGTGTTTTATATGACCTATTAATGATAAATATTTTCCAAAAGTCAATATAAACGTGTAAGAAAGTCTAACCCTTGCTGAACTTGACAAAATGGTGGGCGAACCAAAATAATCATTGATTGTAACACAAATTAAATGTAGTATATATAGTATTTATAAAAAAAAATTCCTTATTTATTACATATCGTCTTAATTTTTCCAAAATTTGTAGAATTTTTTGTAGAAAAAAAATCTCAATAAAATCTTAAAATTCATGGAAAAAATCGTACAAAAAGTCCACAAAAATTAAGTGATCTATCATTTGTTTTGCACCACAAGCTAAGCTTTCCAAGTTTTATTCACCTTATCACTTGACCTATCTCATGGTTGACTATAATTTTTATTAAAGGATTAAAAGATATCGGTGGACATAAAAAAAAAATGCTAAATAAAACTTAACAAATAACATAATAGAAAAAAAATATATAAAAAACACGACACTGATGTTTAAAAGTAATGGATTATGGAATATGTGATTATAAATAAAAAATAGTTAGTAGTAGTGACTTGCTTCATATGACAATGCTCTCAACATTTTTTTCTTACAACGCATGCATGGCTTCATACAACATTCTCATCTTCTTCATCCTTAACTTCCTCAACTTTGCAATCACCGAGCCACAAGATTATCCTCCACTCTACCAATATTGTTCCAGTGAACAAACCACCGACAATACCTCTCTCCAAGTTAATGTCAAAACCCTCCTTAGTAACTTGTCTTCTCTGTCCTCTGGCCACACCCAATACCACACCAATTTCTCATGCGCAAACCCCTCAGACTCTATCTATGGCTTGTTCATGTGTAGGGGTGACACTTCACCTCATCACTGTCAAAAATGCGTTCAAGGTGCCAAAACCAAACTATCCTTAGATTGTTCTTTGTCCAAGGAATCTGTCACTTGGTACGAAGAGTGCATGGTTCGGTATTCCACCAACTACTTCTTCTCCACCGTGGCCACAACCCAGTGCAACACCGGCAAGGTGGTCTCAAACCCTGAAAGCTTCATGCAGTTATATTTTCTGACCATGAACCAAACAGCAGATGAAGCAGCACGTGTTCCAGAGGTTCACAACAATACCAAGATGTTTTCTACGAAGCAAGCACACGTGTCTGGTTCTCACACCCTTTATTGTATGGCTCAATGCACACCAGACCTATCACCCAGTGATTGCAGAAGCTGCCTCGGTGAAGCCATAAGGGATGTTCCAAACTCTCCACAATGTTCTGGGGTGAGACTCGGAGGGAAAGTTCTTTATCCCAGTTGCAACATTAGGTATGAATCTTATCCTTTTTATCTCGTTCCACCAACAAACCCTTCATCTGAGCTTGTTCCCGAAACAAGAACCTCTCACCATGCAGATTTAACGTTTTCAGAAGACCCTCTTTATCTCTCTCACAATTGTTCAAGCAATAACAAAACCCTCGTTTCTAATAACGCTTCACAAATAAGCCTCAACACTCTCTTCTCTTACCTATCTTCCAACGCCACCAAAAGGAAATATTACGAAGCTGATGTGAACAGCACAGTTTATGGCCTCTTCATGTGCCGAGGTGATGTCTCCTATTGCGTGTGTGAAAAATGCGTCCAAAACGCAACACGGCAAATAGCATTAGATTGCAAGTCCTTCCAAGAGGGTATAGTTTGGTACAGCCACTGCATGGTTCGCTATTCCTTCAGAAAAATTTTTAGAACAGTGGAGACAAGTCCTAAGTTTTCGGAGCTGAATAAGACTGTCGGAATCGAGGAACAAAGTTTCTTCAGTGTTACGTTGGCGAAGACGCTGGATAAGGTTGCGGTTATGGCAGGGGACAGTGATGACAGATTTGGAAAATACTCAACGAAACTGAATGATCAACAAACCCTTTACACTCTTGCTCAATGCACGCATGATTTGCCTACTGACGATTGCAAGGGTTGCTTGGGAATTTTGATAGGAACAGAAATTCCATGGTCTGGTTTGAAAAGCATAGCGGGAAGAGTTCATTATCCTAGTTGCAATATCAGGTTTGAATTTTCCCAGTTTTACTTGGACAAACACCAGCAGCACAGTAAGGGCTTTTATTCATCTGCAAAACCAGGTATAATAATATATGTAGTTGTTGTATAAAGCTTCTTCGCAAAATCACTGAATTTTACTTGCAAAGATTATAATACTTTTGAATGACTGTGATGATGTTTTTATGTTTCATGTGCGTGAAAATTATCATAAATAATACTGAAATACTTTGTGACTTGTTTTATTCAGGAAAGAAAAGAATCAATGTACGAAGAATTATATTAGTTACTGTGCCCACAATTATTTTGATGAATCTCTTGTTCGTGGCTTGGTATTTTCAAAGGAGAAATACAAGAAAGAGCCATGCGACTATTCTCAAGGAAAATTGTACGTGCTGTAAAAAGATTACTTTCACTGATACAAGAAGTATAACTAACAATTTGATCATATTTGCTAGTTGGTCATGAAACTGCCACTTTGGAGCCCTTACACTTCAATTTGACAGCAATTGAGTTAGCTACTAATAATTTTTCCAACGAAAACAAGATAGGTAGAGGTGGATTTGGAGAAGTTTATAAGGTAAAAGATCGATAATATATAGTCTTTTCATTGAGTAAACAAAATTTGGATATATTTAATGTTTTTAATTTGTAAATATTGTAGGGTATTCTTCCAAATGGACGTCGAATTGCGGTGAAAAGACTCTCAAAAAGTTCTAAACAAGGTGTTGCTGAGTTCAAGACTGAAGTTTTATTAATTGCAAAACTTCAACACAGAAATTTAGTAGAATTTATTGGTTTTTGTCTAGAGGAAGAAGAAAAGATACTTATCTATGAGTATGTGCCCAACAAAAGTCTCGATCACTTTTTATTTGGTTAGATACTTTCAAACTCAAACTTCCTAGTCAATGTTTATATTCATCCTTATATGGTCTCTTTCAATCAAGTTGATTTAGTCTCTTTCAATCAACTTCATTTAATTTCATCCATATATTACATATATTACAAAGACATGTTTCATACTTACATATTATTTAAACTATTTTGTAGATCCTCAACCACAAAAATCATTAAGTTGGTGTGAACGATATAAAATTATTGGAGGTATTGCACGAGGAATTGTTTATTTACATGAACATTCTCGACTTAAGATCATACATCGTGATCTTAAACCAAGTAATGTTCTACTTGATGAAAATATGACTCCAAAAATTTCAGATTTTGGCATTGCTAAAATTATTGAAATAAGTCAAGACCAAGAAAGCACAGATTTAATTGTTGGAACTTGGTAAGTTGACAATGTTCATCTATCTTTCCCTTTTTTGTTTTTATGAAACATATACTTGAATAAATGTTAATTTGTGTAATTTTATTTTATAGTGGTTATATGTCTCCAGAGTATGCAATGTTTGGACAATTTTCGGAAAAATCAGACGTGTTTAGTTTTGGAGTAATGGTTTTAGAGATTATTACAGGAAGAAAGAATATATATTCTCCTGAACCACGTCGTATAGTTGATGGTCTCCTAAGTTATGTGAGTATTGTAATTAAACAATTTATTTCTTGGTTTCAAACATAAAGCAAGGACCTTTTATAATGTCTAATTTGACATTATTATAGGTTTGGAAACAATGGAGGGCTCAAACACCATTAAGCATCTTGAACTCAAGTATTAAAGAAAATTATGCAGAAATTGAAGTTATAAAGTGTATTCAAATTGGTTTATTATGTGTTCAAGAAAGTCCCGATGTTAGACCAACAATGGTAACAATTGTTTCATATCTTGATGGTCACTTTAGTGAATTGCCAACTCCACAAAGACCAGCATTTTTCTTGCACGGAAGAATGGACTCAAAATCTATTGGGAGGAAATCTAGTTCTAGGAGATTTATGAATATTTCTACACCATTATCAATCAATGAAATGTCTACAAGTGAATGTTTTCCTCGCTAATGAATTAATTATCATGAGTATTTTTATTGAATGATAGTGCCTTGTCTCTAATAATTGTTAAAACAAATAGGCCAATCTTCTTAAACTAAGACCGGGGGGAGGGGGTTGAGTTACTTTTGCAAAAATTTAGCTTAATTTGTTTTTTTCAAAACCAATTTTTAAAAAGAAAAGCTTGTTAACACAATGTGATTGGATGCTTAAGTGTTGGATTGTTTATACCATGACAAAATAAGGTGAAGGAAAGATAAAACACACATAGGGGTTTATACTGGTCTGATTCCTTAGAATCTACATCCAGATTCCCCTAGCAAACACAACTAGAGAATTTTTCCTATTTCTCAAAAGATTTACAAGATTAACAAAGGATTTAGAAAATCTTAACTCAAAGACACAAGACAAGAAAAATACTTATGCAAGGGTACACACATTTGAAGTAAACACAATCACAAACTCAATGATTTTCAGATAACAAAATACATATTCTAAAAGCAGTAATCAGATTGAATACACATATTCAATCAAATTTTCCTTCATCTTGACAAGTCAGGATCCATTTGTTTAACTCCAATCTTGAAGGTTTTGTATGAACTTCAGTTGTTTCCTTCAATGTGCTCCAAGAAGACTTTCTCTGAATCTTTTCCAGAAATGAATTGTTCAATTTTGTCAAAACGAAATTCCATATTTAATGATCAAATACTTATTCTAAGAATTTTAGTCGACTCTATTATTATCCTAATGGATTAGCTCTCTAATCTATTAGATTATTAACCTAATAGATTAATTTGACAGTTTTTCAGATACCTTTCAAACTTTTATACCATGTTGATTCATAATAGATTATGCAAAAGTTTAAGATTCTAATGAGTTCTAGTTTGGCCTAATTCTAACACATCTTGACTTTTATCCTAATCATACGGAGAAATACTTGTCATGGTCCATTTTCCTATTTTAGAGACATCATAAAAAATGAACAACTCTGCCACACACAGATTTCAATTCTAGTTCAATTCTCTAGGCACAACAATCACCTTTTTTTTTAATTTTTTGGTAAAATCTATTGACAATTCGAATTTACCAACGAATTTGTTTTCATCAATAAATTTTGTCAATAACTCCAATAATTTGTGTAGTAATCGTCACGAAAAGGAAATATCGTTTAATCACATTCATTTCGAGTTCAAGCAAGCATAAAGAAAAGGAAAAAAATCATGTCATCTATGTAAAATAAGTAGTTCTTGATTACTATCATTTGTACATCAAACAAATGTTAACTTTTTAATACAACAACATTGCAATTCCAATAATCGTGTAATGGTTTGTAATAATTGTCTAATATTCTAAACTAAGGTGTTTGCTAAAAAACCAGAAAAAGTATAAATAGAATTTACTAACCTAAGTTGTTTCCTACAAATTTGATTTATGATTCACTTTAAAAAGTCCCTGTTAAAATATGCAATAAGGCTTTAGAACACAAAAAGAGTAAAGAGGTTTTAAAATAGTAAAGAAATTAAATAGAAGGACATGTTGATTCTCTAACTCTTCCATAGTTTAATTCTTTATCGGCTATTCTATGATTATCATTCATTTAATTTATAAACAGAGATTAAATAAGCAAGATAAACATCAATATGTTTAGATTATCTATCATTCCAACATATAAAATTAAGACACTATTTAGACTTCATATGTTCCAATATATACATATAAAATCCTACTATATGCTTTTTGTTAGAAAATGATTAATCAAATAATACTATTAATAATAAAATTATTATAATATAATAATAATTATTATAGTTATAGTAATAGTAATACTAATACATATATATATAAATTAACAAATATTAATCACAGACCCAACAATTATAATTATAATAAGAGATAAAAATAAATGAGAAAATGATAGAGAAAGTCTGGGTTGAGGCACGCATAGCGCTATCCTGAGAGAGAAAATGCTCCTACTGCACAGGATAAAAAAATCATATGTGCTTCTCTCCCAAGATACAACAACCCGTCAGATCAATCGAGTGCAGCGAAGGATCTTCGAACCTTATGAACACCATTGTTTTAAGAAATAGTATAGAGGAGAAAATAAGAACACTTCTGGGAAAACTCTAGTGGTTTTTGTGTTAATGTTGTCTTTGTTGTGTATCTCCCATACATCTAGGTGGTATTTATAAGTAGAAAAGGGAAACACAAGAATAAATTGTAATAAGAAATATAGTTGTTAACCATAAATAACATTAACCCATAAGATTAAAATTTCACGAAAATTTCAATAACAATAAAATTTTTATTTTAATTATTTATTTTTTAAATTATAATAAAATATTTCCAATACTTCCATGTAGAATAAATGTTTTAATTAACTTGATATTAATTAGTTCATCTTAGTTTTTTACTAGTTGAAATGAATGTAAGTGAAAACTTATTTCACTACACTTATTCCAACGTATATAAATGAAGTGCTAATTATATTTCATAAGATTAAATGAATGCTCATGAAGTACTACTTTTCACTTAAATAAAAGGTCAATAGTAAACCGACAAGAAATCTAAATAAATCAATAAGATTAAACAATCCTACAAACAATAATCAGGAATAAAAACAAGAAAAGGAAAATATATTTCATTTTAATAAAAGAAAAGATTAACAAGTTTATTGCACGTCATTTTTTAATTAACTATGAAATTACAAGAATAAAGACTCCCGAAACATGAAGAAAAGTGGTGGTAGATGGATAAGGTGATCACTACTATCTTCTTTTTATAGTAGTTCTGGATGGACTTTGGTTGCTGCAGTAGCCACGTTAAACATCCCAAGTACTCTCTTCAATGTGATCTTGAAATCACACTCAAACCTAATTTTGTTACAAATTTTATGCTTGTTTTTTGAAGATATTCAAGAGCTTAATTAGAGATCAAATTCAATTCATAAGATAAACCAAGTTACTTCCAATTTTATCTCTAAGGTTATCTAATGTAAAAATGTTCCTTGAATCTAGCAGATAATAACAAATTAATCAATACATTTTATCTCATAGAAAATTTAGCTCAGCATTTGGTCTAAATGGATCCTCAAAACCTTAAAACAATATTGCCTTGGATTCTTAATAATCCTTTTTTCAAATATAAGTCTTTTCCACATTGGTATATTTCGTGACATTTTTATTTATATCGTTATTTATTTTAATAGTTGTTACAAAGACAAACTTAACTCTAATATCAATGTTGAGTCTTTCAAGAGAGTACATAACGAAGATCCAATAATAATAAGTTATAATATAAGAGACTACAAAATCATTTACTACTCAAAATTTCAATTAAGAAAATATGTTTATGAGTTGTGTTTCTTATATATTACTCAACTTTTTTATTCTATTTAATTTTGGATTAAAACTCATACTTGAATTCTTAAGATAAATTACAACAAAAACAAATATAATTCTCCATGCAAAATTTTAACTCAAATAGAAAATATTTTAAGTTAACTAATTTGTGAAAATAAGTTATGGGTACGGATGACTAAGTAAATGAACTTGGTAGGGTAGTTGGTATTTCCAACCTTCACCTACTTTGGTACATCTTACCTATTTTGTTTTACCTGGTTTGTCAATTAATGGTCAAAAACCAGAGAGAATGTACTAGATCGTCGATTCACATTTTCAAATTAATATTTAAAATAAAAATTAGTTTAAAAAATTAATTTTTGTATTATATTATTTTAGTGAGACGAGTATATATATTTAAATCAAATACGTATAAATTAAGTTTAATTATTAATTGTAATGAAAAGTAATAATCTTTTTAATTTGTCTAAATGTTAATTAATCAATTGAGGATTAAAAAATATTTAAATAATTAAATGTGTTATATATATATATATATATTGTATATATTAAAATAAAAAAATTAAATAAAAAATAAACTAGCAATCTAACTTGTGAGTTTAGACTAATCAAAATTTCATTTTATCGTATCTCATTTTCTCTAGAATAATAATTGACCATATCAAAATAAATATGACATATTTTTGTCACCCTGAATAAGGATTTTTTTTATGTACTTATTTTATCATTTTAGTTCATAAATTTTTTATTATTTTAATAATATAATATAACATTTGACTATTTTTTATCTCTACTAAGAGACTTTTATTATTAGATTTAGATGATGACATAATAAAGAGAATATTATATTATTAGAAATGAATCGAGTTAAAGGAATAAATAAGTAAATTAACATACAGAAGTTAAAAGGAGTAAATTAGTGAAGAGAAATATATTGAGATAAATAGGATCGAGAAAAATGATTGAAAGAAAGTGTTGTCAAGAGATCGAGAAAATTTTGGTTGAGACAGAAAGACACCGAGAAAAGGACAATCGAGATAGTGACTAAAAATGAATCGAGAAAGAAGTTATTCACAATAATAGCTAAAAAAACAAGAAATAATGGTCATTCCTAGTACAATGTGAGTGGTTTTAAATCGTTACTTCATTTATGTAATTGAACTTTTATCTTACTGTAGTGTAACTATCAGAAAAATGGGGAAATAAGAAAAGGTAGTTTAAATGTAAATTAGTGCAACAAATTATGGATAGAATTTCGAACAAGAAGAAATGATTAATTTAGTGTTGGTTATAACAATTTGGATTACCGCTTTTATTGATTTTCTTTATCCTTTCTTTTTTTATCTTTACATTCCTGCAAAATCTTCATTTGCACTCTTTTTTTCATCTATTATTTTCTCTAATATGATCTTATTTAGGAGAGAGTACAATTGCTTTTGAATTTAAATATTTTAGAGGCACGACAAAAGTAAATCAAAGAAGAACGTAGGATAAAATAGGGCATGGAGGACACCACAATCTAGCAGATTTATCAGTCAAGTGAAAGTTCGCCACAAAGATATTAATCTTTTGTAAGAACATGAGACTTAAGTCAATAACAAAGAGAATCATCTCCTTAATGAAATAAAATTCAATATATAACTAAAAGTATTTAGTTTTTGATACCTATATATATAGACTAATAAGTTTAAGAAAACATATAAATCCAATCCTAAAAGAAAGTTCAAAGCCCAAAACACAGAAATATAACAGAAAACGCAAAAATTAAAGACACAGATTTTCACCTAGTGAGGCCCACTCGTCCAACGAACACAAACTGACTCACCCAACGAGATTCATTTGCCCAACAAATTTAACATTTTGTAAAATTAAAAAAATTATAATTTATTTAATTTCCTAAATTATTCTTCAATTATACTCACAATCTTCTGTTTTTTAAGTTCTCTCTTCCAATAAACATTATAAGCTTCATGGAGATATATTTTAATATTTGACCTTGTCATAAATCATTTGAATTGTAAATGTTCATTCCCAAGTTCTTCTTATATATGTTTTGGAGATAGTTCTCTATCGTTCTTCATTTTATCTTTTTTCATTTATCCATCATTTCATCTCTAAATACAAAAAATACCACAAAAATACATACATCGTTGGAGATAAATATACAAATTCTTAATTAAAATATATGTTAAGAAAGATTTTAATGATTTGAGGACTGTGACTTTAATTCATAATATTAGTGGATTCTCATCAACTTTATTTTAATAATAGATTCATAAATATTAACGCACTTGACTTGAAAATCATAAGTTTGTTAGTCCATCAGAAAAGAATTTATGTCAAATTGATTTGATTTATTGATTAACACTTTGAATTGTATGAAACCAAAATCCTGAAGAAAACACTAATATCATAATGGGTACGTTGTATCATCGTTTAAAAGAGAAGACTTTAGCTATAAGATTAAAATAATAAAATTTTAAGGGACCGAAATAAAAAAATAACACATGTTTAAACCTAACTCATTTATTATTTAAACCAAACTCATTTATGATTTTATGTTATCTTTAACCTCTTTTATGCCACTATTCCACTGTTATGCACATGATCTTTATGTCAATTAAAATTTATTAAAAACCTAAATTACGTCTTACATCTTCAATATCATGACTTTCATAAATTATTTTATGAGTTCTTTTATAAAACTCAACATCTCTTAAAGAGTCAGAGAGATTCTTTATTGAGTTTTTTTATATTATTTATCTGTTGTACTTTTATAATATTTTTAATATTCATAAGAGCACGTAGAAAAAATTCACTAAAAATTTGACTCGGATAGGGATCTAGTAAATATTTTTATTGTTGTCAACTTATAAAAAAAATATTTAATAAATTTATTATATTTTAAGAGGGGAAAAATAATATTATTAATATAGCATGCATACACCTTATTTCATTTATATTTATACTTGTATTAAAATTATATGTAAAAATAATAAAAAGTTAATAAATTTAATTATATATTTTATTTATTTAATATATATTAAAATAGTACTTTTAAGAAATATAATCTTTTACATTTGAGTGTATTTATAGCAATAATGATATAATTTTTATAATTTTGTTAATAGAGAACACAAGTAAGTATATCGAGAGGTGTTAAATTTCAATATTTTTTATGTTAGATGAAAGCTTGTTAGGACTATAAATGAGTAACATTTAAAAAAAAAAAACTTAATAAACATTTAGAGCGTTAAAGTAGATAGAATGTCATAATTTCTAATATTAGTCATACAAACAAAGGGTATATATTCTCATAAACCACATTAATAAAGAGTGCATGCATCATTATGATAATGAAACACATTACAAAAATTAAGTACACATTAATACTAAAGTTTAAGGGTGATGCAACGACAATGGTGACTATCTATCTTATTAAGAACGATTTTTTTAGAATGTTAAAACACAATATAGATGTTAATACGCCAATGAAGCATTATACGATTGAAGTGAAGAATTGAGTTAGAATTGATTAAATTATAAACAGAATATAATGATTAAATACTCCTAATTTTTTATATATAATGATTAAATTATTCAATTTTTCATATTTTAAAACTTTAATTTTTACTTTTTATAATTTTTAATTTGAGTTTTAGTTAACACTATATTTCAAAATAAAATAAGAAAAATGAGCATCAATCTGTTACATATATAGAGAAAATAGGTATCATTTATTAGAAACACACAAAAATGTAAACAACTGCTCTAAAAGTAAAAAACTTATGAAAATCATTTTATAAAAAACATAAAAGAAATCTTTAAAATTAAAGAAAGTGTGAATTCCATTTATCAATCAAAGGCATGTGAAATTCTTCTTGAAGAAAAACTTAACCATTGAGTTATATTATATCAATAGATAAAAACCACTTCCTCTAAAAATTGCATTATTAGATAGATAGATATACCAGCATTTCTCCTTTCATAAAACTACCATAAATTCAACATAACATAACTCCCATAAAGCATAAAAACAAAGTCACAAAGTAACTGACTTTGGCCAAGGGTCTTACACATCTCATCTCATCATGTCCCTACTTTCTGCTGCTATAGAGTGCACTACTACTAAGTTTTACCTTTCATATGTAAAAGCACTTTTGGTGTATTAGATAAACTCCATAACACTATTAAAGCAGAAGGCTAACAAAAAAGCCTGGAACCAAACTCATGAGCCATTTCTGAGATGATAGTTGGAATGCAGAAGAAGAAGGAGAAGGAGGAGTTTGGCACACATTGTAGCCATACCATGTGTCATTGGGAATGGAGGTGCTGAAAGGGAAAGTAACAGGCTCTGAGTCATAGCCAAAGATTTTCACACTCTCAGGTTTCCAACCTTGCTCTGCACCTGATCTATAAAGATACACAAAGCAAATGGGAGATGCACATGCACCATCTATCTGAAATGTGTCTGAAGAACATTGCTCAAATGTCTTTGAAAGTGGATCATCTAGTCTTGGCACATACACCTGGTAAATCATGTTGCAAGCAAACAAATCACATCAAAAGGTTTCAGGCTGCTGCAGAGCCTTTGTTACTCAGATTTTTTTTCACTTTGAATGTGCAACTTTCAAACATGGGTTTAAAGGTATCTAGCTGTTTATTTCTAGTGTTTTAGTCAAATGCAAAATGTTATTATCACCCACCTAAAGATAAAAAAGAATGATTATTTTTTCATAGTAATTACAAGTAAAGAATTTTAGGATAAAAATCATTAAATTTTCACCTACAAAGCTGGCCTATTTGTTGACAAAATTCATGAACCAAGTTACAACAAAAATATATCTGAATAATTTTTTATTTAGTATAACAAAAACAAAAATTAATCACTTTTTATTAAATATGAGCAAGAATCTAGTACTCTGTTAGTTGGCTCTCAGCAAGGTTGTTTGTTAGCCTTTAAAAACAAAAACAAAAACCTTTTCAGCTGTAGAACAAGGGATAGAAGAGTACTTATTTGCCCAGTTTATTTAGAAAAAGATTTTTTTTTTCTGTCAAACTACAGAAAACCAAAACTGTCCCTACTACAAAACAATAAACAAATCTGGCTCCACCAAAATGAAATGTAGATAAACAATATTTAGAACCATACAGTAACAGTGTGAACTGCTGCAAAATAAGGAATATCCATGACCTTTTATTCTGGAGTTCAACTTCAATTAAGGGTTTGCTATAACTCTTCTAGAAACAACATATTCATCAATATTTCCTTCAAAAATATATCTTAACCCCTTCTTTAAACACATACCACAATGAATAAACAACTAAATCTTGAAAATCGAAAATTATTGAAGGAAAAAGGCAAAACCTGGTTTCCTTTACCATCTCCAAACGCAATACTGATCTTATCCGTTGTGAACTTGGGCGATGAACAACTCGTGCTTATAACCACCAAGTACGAACAGTTTGATGCAGTTTTCATCTATTGAACAGACAAAATAAAAGCATTAATTGGTTTTCACAGACAGCACAATTAAACTCCAAAAATGAAATACAAAAAAAAAGGGTCTTCTTAAAAATCAAGATTAAACTACCTGAATATACCCAACAGAGAAGGATTCAGCTGCATGAAGTTTCCCAGAAACAGCTTCGGACTCTGAAAATGAAAGGCTCACTGCAGAGGCAAAGCATAACAAGAAAAGAACAAACTTGATCATTTTCTTTTTCAGAAACTGAAAACCCCAAAATTTTGTGAAATTCTGCACAAAAATGGTCAAAGTTCAATGTCTGTGTCTCTTTGTTTTGCTTTGGAATCTATGGGTACAATATTTATATGCATCACGGCACCACATAAACGGCAGGGATAAAGGGTCGTTTAACGAAGGAAGGATAAATGCGACTTTTCATCTATTGCGTTTTTCCTTGTCCATGTCATTCCATGTTCCATGTTTTTATTTTTTACTGGTATATCCTTTCCGTGCTTTGCACGAGTTTGAATTTTAAAAGAGATGCATGGACATAGCAGTAAGGTAACACTAAAAACAACACGGGACCACGAAATTCTGAATTAAAATGAAACGTGTCAGTTTAGCTTCTCTTCCATTTTCTTGTTATTTGTTCTTGGTAGTAGTAATAATAATAATAATAAATATCAACAAAAAATTGTATTAAAAAGTGAAAACGTGCTATCTCTTCTTCAGCCTAACAACTAACTAAACTAACACATATTTTGTCTTGAGTTAAGGTGTATAGCATGTATCATACGATATGTATTTATATATTCATATATTTATTTTAAAAGTAATAAGATACAAAATGTAAAAAATGTGATATAAGTATATTGAGAAGTGTATAATAACTTTTAAAAACATAATAAATATATGATTACTTATATTTATATTTGAATCCAAATTAAAATTGTCGTATCAAACTTATTAATATAAATAATTTAAATTGTTGTCATCATATTAAATTAGTATTATTTTATAAAATAGATACTTTATTTATAAGTATCAGTAAAATGTCATGTAAAATATCAGACTCAGCAAGTTTTTTTCAGACAATAAATCTTGAATCTGCATTGCTCTACTACTATAAATACTAAACACAAATCACAAAGGTGCAACAAAACAAACATGGATACAAAAAGCACAACTATAACATCTACTAATAGTCAAAACCTTTTGACACTATTATTTCCCCAAACCATTAGAATTAAGAAAGGAAAACTACATCTGATCTAGTCATGAGTGTGCACTCTCATTCCTTTATAAAGATGTTTTATGTTTTAAATAAAGTTTCACAAACAAACTCTATTAAACTTGAATAGTTAAACTCGCCACACATGACAAACCCATAACCCTCAAGTCATCCTAAGGACGAATTGTTTTGATACCAAAATGTAACATCCCAATTTTAGCAGCTTAAAAACTAAGAAAATAGGATGTTTTAGCCCAGTGTTCAAAACAGGTAATCTAATGTATAAGACATACTAATACGGTCTTATAAACGATATGACTATAAGAATATAACTTTTACACAAAACAACTAAAAACCAAATCTAGCTTTATACACAAATTAACCACTTATTACAGCTTCTCGTTACTCCCACTAAACTAACTCATAGCTCCTCATCCTCCAGAGGTTCCTCTAAACCTGCAACCACCTCTGCTTCCACCAAATAGGTGATCATCGCAAAAGCAAGACAAACAACACAAGACAAAAATATAGAAAAATGGTAAGCTAATGTGCAAAAGGGATATTCATACACACATATATTTAAATTGTGTCAAATACTTACAAACATGTTATAAAACATAACTCTGATCTATAATCACACAAGTAGTTGACACTAGACTCAATGATTTAGATCATGCTATTGATGATTAAAATGATACATGCAAGCGGAAGAGAGCTCACATGCGACAAAAAAAAAGACCAAAAAGAGGACAAAAACTCAACTTACGCAAATGTTGATCGGTCAAACTTGAAGAACTCGTCGAGAGGATCAATCATACAGTCTCGAATCTTCAATCAGATGACCAGAGAGATAAAACTCTAAACTCCTAGAGAGAAGTCAAAAAACTCTAAAAAAGTGATTTCTAGCATGTTTTAAAATAATAAAACTCTTTTATATCAATTTTATTTACACTACAACTTTTTAATAATAAAATAATTGAATCTCGCTACTTTTAAACATGTATCACTTTTACAACATTTTTTAGGATCTTACAATATTCAACTCAACTATTATGGATTCAATATTTAAAAATTGATAAATTACTCTTTTGGTCCTTCTATTTGTCAAGTAATATCAATTTGGTCCTCAAGTATTTTTTGTCTCAATTTGGTCCTCATTTTCTTAAAAATGATTCAATTTAGTCTTTGTCGTTAGTTTGACCAGGCGATGTTAAAGTCAATGCCATGTGTCAATTTTTGATTTTTTTGAATTATTTATTTATTTTTTACATGTGTCACTTCACAGTTGTGTCACATGTCAAAATAATTCAATTTTGTCCCTATATTTGTTTTTATTTTCAATTTAGTTCCAATTTTTATAAAAATGAAGCAATATTGTCCATCCTTAAATTGATACTCAATTTACTTCTTTTTTATAAATCTTATGGTGATATTCTTACTAAAATTAATGTTTTTATTAAATATTTCTAGAAATATTTTAAATTAACTTTAAATTCTATACAAATCATTAAACTTTGGTTTTGTTTTAAACTTTAAATTTAGTTCCTAAATTTATGTGTGACAAGTTATTTGATTTTTAATCTTCACTAAGTTTGTATAATATGATACACTTGATGTCTTTATATATGATGACAAAATTGTTAATTGTTGAAATTAAGTTTGGGGTCTACAAATATTTAATAAAAATGTCAATTTCAGTAAGAATATCATCAAAAGATTTATACAAATACTAAATTGAGTGTCAATTTAAGGAGATACAATATTGTTTCATTTTTACAAAAATTAGAATTAAATTGAAACTAAAATAAATATAAGAACCAAATTGAATCATTTTGACACGTGACATATGTGGAGTGACACGTGTAAAAAATAAAATATTTTTAAAAAAATAAAATAAAAAAATTCAAAAAAACCAAAATTTGACACGTGACGTGGACTTTAACACCGTTTGGTCAAAATTAGCGACAACGACCAAATTGAATCACTTTTAAGAAAATGAGGACCAAATTAAAACAAAAAAAACTTGAGAACCAAACTGATATTACTTCACAAATAGAAGGATAAAAGAATAATTTAGCCTTAAAAATTATATTACAAGTCTGGAAATTGTTTTCCGAAATATAAAGGACAGCTCCAAATAAAAAACAGAAAGGTATGAATGAAATTAAAAAATAAAAACAAAAGAGTGCAGGAAGAAATTGATCAGGTGCAATAAGCAATTGCTATCAAGTAAACCTATATAAAATATTTGGATGGCCCGTTAAGACAAATAGTGCTGTTTGTTCGGGTTCATATTATTTGAAATGTTAAAAAAATTCAAAAATATGAAGATACTGTTTTGAGATATAATCTACAAGGTTGATTTGAACTTTATGAAGATATTGTTTATTATAATTTTTGTTGGAATATTGATAAAAAGTGATCAAAATTACTACTATACATGTGTTATTCATCTTTTAAAATCATGTAGGTATTATATAGTATAATGTATGTGTATCTGAGTGCCAAACGTATATAAATCACATATAATTACAAACCAATATTGAAACATTCAAAATGTACATTTCACATCTTTATTGTTATTTTTTAATGTTAAATAGACTTTTTTTTTATTTTAGTATATTTCATATATTTTATATTTTTAAAATTTTTATATATCTAGCACTTCCAAAATATTTTTTTGAGATTTAGCATTAAGATAATCTTAATTAGTATAACTCATTATGAATAGATATTATTTGCTAAATAATATACATGTCATACTCGGTTCTATTCATCCTATATAGTATTGTTAAATTTTTTTCTTCCAAAACATCAACAAACATGGAAGATTTTCCGACCACATTGATTTTGTTATTTGAAATTGCAACCTAGAAAAATGCATTTCAAATTCATAAGTTTTGTGATGTGAATGTTTTAAATATGATTACAAGTTTGTAATTAATTATTGTTAAAATAATATGGATGTTTTCAAGTTAGGGGGCATTTTTCTTTTCATTCTCAATGTACAAAATTATGCTTGAAAAAATAAAGTCTCTTGTTTAAAATAGAGATTAAATGTGAATGTAATCACGCTAAATCAACTTTTTGTTAGGTTTACGAAAGATACAACATCAATGAAACCTGAGTTCAATTATATAAGATATTGACATCACTCTCAATCCAAAACTTTAAGATGATGAGTTTATGAGCCTTGATCTTTATATGTTGTTCAACTTTTTCATTTTTACTCAATGTAAAACTTAGACTCACGTTTGAATTTCTAATACCTTATTAACTCCTTATATAAATTCTTACACTCAAACAACATAACTATCCCCTAGAAAAAAACACCATTTCGGAAGGGAAGGCCATTTGCCAGATATGGTGGATGACTCGTATTACACCAATAATGGCCATACCATTTAGCATCAGGGAGGGAGAAGTGTATATTGATTATGGGAAACCATGTGTTGTTGTAGCAGATTTTCACTGATTCAGGTTTCCAATCATCCACTGCACCAGATCTATATAGGTACAGATAACAAATATCAGATAAACATGCCCCATTTATCTGAAATACATCTAAAGAACATTGCTCGAATATCCCTGGACCATCTAATCTTGGTTTGTATACCTGCTAAATCACAACATTTGAGTATTTTAAAAAAAAGATACTTAACTAAGTTAAAAAATAACTAAGAAAAAATATTCAATGGTTCTTATAACGATTAAATATGTGTTTGATTCCTTATTTTTCAGTAAAATTTGGAATTAGACCTTTTTTGAAACTTTGATCTAATTTAGTCCCTAACTTTAAAGATGCATAAATTTAGTCATTTTAACTAAATTTTGTTAAGTTTACTCGATGTTTTAATTGTGTTTCATGATATCATTTGAATTGTTTATACCTTTTGAATTGTTTCATAATAATATTTGACTTAACATTAAAATAAAATTGCATTAAACAATATAAACAACTCAAATATAATCTTGAAATACATACGAAATATCAAGTAAATCCAACAAAATTTGATTAAAATGATTAAATCCGCATATTTAAAAAAATAAAGGACTAAATTAGTTCAAAGTTTCGAAATGGACTAATTCTAAAATTTACATATTTAACCCAAACATTTAAAATTAATTGAATGATAAATGCGAAGCAAAACCTCGTTGCCATGAGCATCTCCAAAAGCAATTCCGATCTTCTCCCATGTGAACTTGGGTGATGAACAACTTGTAGATATAATCACAAGGTAAGAACAGTTCTCTGGGGTCTTCGTCTATTCAACACAAAAACTAATCATGAAAAAACAAAATAGAAAAAAAAAGGTGTTGCTCGAAAGATCACACACTTTCGTACCTGAATATAGCCAAAAGAGAAGGAATCAGTATCAGGATTTTGAAGAGAATCAGATTTGGACTCTGAGAATGAAAGGGTTAAAGCAGAGGCAAAGCAGAGGAAAAGAAGAACCTGCTTCATCATTTTCTTCTGCATAAACTTTCACTACTAAAGTCAATATAGAAGTAGTGCTTTAGATAACTACCAGTTTAATTATATGCAACTATGTACCTCAATAAAGGACCACCCTAAGTTATTATAAAATAAACACTACTTGTTTGAATTAGATTATTCATAAGTTTTTTCAAAAAAAAAAATATTTATAAGTTAAAATTAATTCATACATAAATTATAAAAGTTATATCAGATTTTTTATAAACTAATCATAACATGAATTAGTTCCATTTATGAAAAAATGACTCTTTTTTTCACTTTTGAAACACTTTAATGAAAAATAAATAAATTTATATTTTCTGTCAGAGAATTTTTTTTTTAATTATTTTTCTGTTGTGTCTTAAAAATATATTTATAATTAATGACTTTAAAGTTTTAAAATACATTAAAATAATATTTTTTAAGGATAACACAAAAAAAAAAAATCATTAAAAAAATTGGACTCAAAAAATTGTGACATGTATTTCAATCCAAAACAAATTGGTGGTTTGAGTGTAATAACTTTAGCTTTGATAACAAAAGGTGAACAATAATATCAACTAATCAAACTTTCACAGACATAAATTTTTTAAGATACATTTTTTTAAAGCTTTATATACTTCCTTTACGACATGAATTAAAGTGCTAGTGAAAATAATTCATGAAATATTTATAAACTATTTCCTAAAAATATATCAATGAAATATTCATTGATATAAAATATGTTTTCATGATTTTTTTTTGACGGTTTTACATTTATTACTGGGAACAAAAACATGATAATAATTTTATAAATAAATATAACTTTTAATAACGGTTGTTTGAAAGTATCGTTAAAAATAAAAATAAAAATTGAAAAACAGTGATAATTTTACGAAGCAATGTCCATGTCACACCTACTGCCCTATTACCGCGCTTGTTGAATTGTTGATGGACTTGTTGGTCCTTCTTTGCCTCTGCTCGGTGTCGCTCCTATTTGTTTTCAATTAGTATTATCTTTTTTTAAGATGAACATTTAAAACCTAAGACGTAAGATGTACGAATATAATATTTGTATATTTGTATCGATCAAGATAAGTATTTGATAGGTGTAAGCCTTTTTTTCTTTTCCTTTGCTGTCCCAGAGGAGTGGGTCTGGCCCTTCGTAGACCCAAGGGCAGCCCTCTGAAGGGCACCCTACCCTAACACAAGCTCTCCATTCTCCTCATTCCTCAACTTTTCTTTTTTCAGAAACAGCAGTTCCATACCTTGCCCTCTGCTAGGTACTCTGCTAGGGCACACCATCCGCACGTCTCCAAGCTACCAAAACTCCTTTCTTTGTTTCAGGTAAGTGAACTTCGAAGCTCCTGGTTCGTTCATTCCCTTTTCCTCTTCGTTTAAAACGCGTGGTGCGAGTTAGAGTTAAGATTCTTAACTTCAGTTTTGTCCTCTTTTCCAGTTCTAGCCCGCTTCCTTGGTTCAGGAGCTGTTATTTCGTTGATCGCGGGTCTGTTGTC
>Ga0099822_1001865_pt1 | contig 25416 bp, 15 predicted proteins | sample CowpeawhiteBW_FD_76839 | JGI IMG/M metagenome (GOLD analysis project Ga0099822, IMG submission 76839) | Root nodule microbial communities of legume samples collected from California USA - Cow pea white BW | ecosystem: Host-associated > Plants > Roots > Nodule | place: USA: California | collected... | reverse complement strand
GACGATGAGGAGGATGGTGGTGGCGATTCAAAGTACTCTTCTTTCACAGGGTACAAATAGTTCATTTTGAAAATTAAACAATTTTGATATGTACCCGATGTGTTAATTCAATTCGTCCTTAACTTCAGGTTAATGTTTGTGAAGTTGTTCATATGCTAGCAAAGAAAAAAAAATAAGAGTGGAAAAACCATGGAAACAGAGAAGAATAAAAGAAGTAAATAAAGAAGGAGAAGAAGAGAGAAAGTGCGGATTAGAAATGAGAGGAAAGTGGAGAAAAAGTGAAGATTTGGAGAAAGATGATGAAGTGTTCTAAGGGTTTATGTAGGGAGAGATTAACAGTGGAGTATATCAGAAAAATGAAATTATTATGCATAAACAATTAAACACAGTAGCATACCACGAACATTTTTCCCAGATTCCCCAATTCAGTACGCAGAGAGAGTGGGAGAGAGAGAAATGTGTGATGGAGGTCGAAGGAAACCCTAATTCTAATTTAATTTCACTATTATTTAAAAAAAAAACCTTCCACGTCACTGTTTCTTGTCACAGTTCCATCACTAGTCAACATTGTCGCGTCACTATTCAGTTAACGGCGTCTAGTCCAACTTAACAGAAAGAGTACATTTGAGACATTTTAATAAAAGAAAATAACAAATTGAGACTTTTATAAATAAGGATACTAAATTGAGATTTTGCCTCTAAAATGGAGATCAAAGACATGATTAAAAAAAAAAAAACTGAAAGATGTTCATTTATTCATTATTACATGAGGTTGCTTACGGTGTTAGAAGTTAAAAATAATTTTAATAAAGCTTCCTCTTTCTATCTTCTAAAAAGTCTTTCAATATCAAAACTATAACACAAGTTTCAAACTCCAAAATAGATATCTTGAATATTGTGATTGATTTAATAATATTATATTAATCAACTTGGTCATAACATCCATAAATGTTAAGATGAATTATTTATTCATAAATAGTTAGAAAGAAAAGGAGATGAATTTGAATATGATAAATAATATAAAGTGATGAAAATAGAAAAAATTAATTAACATTAATGAAGTATTTGATATATCAATATCTCTGTATCATCTCTCTTTACTACCTGAATAAAGATAATAAATGACGGAAAAAGAAAAAAAAAACAGACGAAATCGTTTGTATTGTATATGTAAAAAGTTATTTAATTTTAACACTATTTTATGGGAAAAAGTATTCAAAATGTAAAAATATAAGCATATTAGTGAAACTGTGGTATGCAAATAACAATTGCTTAATTACATTTACAAAGTCAACTTCATATGTAATTAAATGCATTTTTTTGAGATGGAAAAAATATTCTGACAATCATTTCCTTTTTACACATCCGTTTTATAACTATTTTTAATAATAAAATATTTTATTGAAATATAAATTGAATTATTCAATGAAAAATTATTAAAAATAGTTGGATAGAAACATTGTGGTTATCAACCTATTATAATTCCTTTCATTAAATATCTTAATTTAATAATAAAATATTACATTGAGATGTTGGATTAAATATTCAATAAAAAATTAATAAAAATAGTACATTGTATAAGTACAAGAAAAACATTAAATATCAAACTAAATATTGATTAAGTTAGATATCACTTTTATAAACTAAAAATTATTAATATTTAAAATAATTTTATCATTAATAAAAAGTATAATTTGTTTATATATTAAAGTTTAAATTATCTCTAACGCTAACTCTAAGTTTTAACTACTTATTGAATTAGTCTCTATTTTTAAATTAGAGACTAATTTAAAATCAATATTAGTAAGTAAGTACCTAAAATTTTGATAGATAATACTATAAATCAAATTAGACTTTAATTCATAAATTATTAATTATAATTTTTATTAATAATAGAAACTATTTTAAATACTAATAATTTTTAATTTATAAAATTATGTCTAACTCAATATAATAATTAATTAATTTTGTCTTTAAATTTAATTATTATTTAATAATTTTCTTGTAATATATATATATATATATATATATATATATAAATTATCCTCATCAACATAACATAATTCTTTTAAGATTTACGTTATGTATAACATCCTATTTAATAGAGATTCTACTAAAGGAAAATATCACATATTTAATACTTCAAACACAAAATCATACACTAGGATTTTCTATTACATTTATCCAAGACATAAAGATAGAGTTGAATGATTAGTAGAGTTCTAGGATAAGCTTCCAAATTATGAGTCCCTACATCAATGCATACCAAAGCACACATACTTTAAAAGGATTTTCTCTTGAAAATCCATTCATCATTCTCAGGTTACAATTTAACAAGTCTTGTCTAATATATCATTAATATATAACACACATATCCACTGATAAGGTCATCATCATCACACTTTCATACATCATTATATTCCAAAAGTTCATATCATCCCCAACATTCACATAATCACCAAATATATTACATAATAACTTAACAGCACATATGCAAAATGGTTGGAGGTTTTTACAAATAAAACTATAGCTTGTACAAAACTCCAAAAAAATATGTTCTTACATTCAAATTAAAGATAATTTATTCATAAACTCAATGCAAAAAGTATTAACCTAATTGGATACCTGTAGAAAAAGTTATGTACTAATTAAGTGGCATAGGTCAAAACTGTCAACAACCTAATCTACGAGAACCTTACAAGAAAATTTTCTCTCGCTATAGAGTTTCAAACAAAGATCCCAACAGCCAAAACAAAGCATAAAATTTCAGCTCCATCTGACGGTTAACATAGTGGGAATTGAATTTTTTTCCTAGATGACTCAAAGCTGGAATATCGAACTTGGCCAGCTAAAGAATTGCTCGCCCAACGAAAGAAAGTCTCTGTTAAAATTAATTGTGGCACTAGCTAGGCGAGTCATTTGCTCGTCTAGCGAATCTGCACGATGCAAAAGCTCAAAATTAATGATTTGTACTAATGACTTTCCTTATTCCTCTTATTACTAAAAAATGAATTTGCATACATTGTTTTTTTTTTTCTAAATAGAAATAATGCTTCTACATCTCATTTTCCCTATTTTTTTAGTATAAATAATGCTTCAAGCACGTTTTTTTTTTCTTCATAAAAGTCATCCTTTATATCACTACTTCTGTTATTTGTATTTTTTTTTAATTTATTAAGAAAAGCTTCTATGTAGTTTATTTTTAGCTTATTTTTGTTTTTTTTTTATTTTCTAAAATAAAGTATGTGAAAATTTTTATATATGCAACCACATTTTTGTTTTAAATTGAAAGCGATTTTATTGGCTCCAAGTTGTTTTTTAATTTTTTATTTAATATTATCATTTTGGTAATATTCTTTCAATCCATATTTTCTTACTAAATTATATTTTTTATTGAATTTAATGAATTTTTAGAAAATAAATAAAATTGAGGAAATTAAAGAAGAATTGGCAATGTAATTATTGCCCCTTTATTGTTGTTCCGGCCACAACATATATACACAAAGATTACATAACTAACTACTTCAATCTATGTTATTTACATTTAAACTATTCCTAAATATAATTTGTACAAATTGTCACAATTATAACAAATAGTATAATTGTGGTAACCAATTATAATAATAGAGAATATTTATGGAGAATATTATGGAGTATCAACAATTATGAAGGGATATCTTATTACCCCCCCCCCCCCTTCAAGTTAGGATATATGGATTACAAATGCTCAACTTGGAAAGAGCACATTCAAATTGAGTTTTTCCTAAAGCCTTGGTGAAGATATATGCTTGTTAAGCATGAGAAGGCACTGGACCGGTAGCAATAGTTCCTCGCAAAAGTTCATCACGGACAAAGTGACTGTCCACTTTGATATGTTTGGTGTGCTCATGAAAAACAGGATTAACAGCAATGTAAAAAGCAGATTGATTATCACAATAGAGTTTTATAGGGCTATGATGATTGATACCAAAACATGATAAAAGTTCCTTCAACCATTTTAGCTCACAAATGGTAGTAGCCATAGAACGATATTTTGCTTCTGCGAAAGAACGAGACACGGTGTGTTGGTTTTTAGTTTTCCATGGGATGGGTGAATTATCAAGAAGAATAAACCAACCAGTAAGAGATTTTCTAGTCAAAGGAAAACCAGCCCAATCTGAGTAACACAAAGCATAGATTTGTAAATCACATTCAACACTTAACAAAATTTCTTGTCCAAGATTAGCCTTCAAAAAACGCACAACACGTAGGGCAGCCTCCTAATGTTCCTATCGAGGATGTTGCATGAACTATGCAAGTGTATACACACAATAAGAAAGTTCAGGCCTAATAATAAACAGGTAAATTAATTGTCCGACCAACCTTCAATATTGTTTTGGATCTAGAAGAAGAGCACCTTCAGCTAAAGATAGGTGGTGTTGAGGGTCCATGGGAAAGCCAACAGGCTTAGCTCCTAACAATCCAGCTTCAGATATAATATCCAACGCATATTTTCGTTGACACAAGAAAATTCTAGTAGAGTTACGAGTCACCTCAATGCCTAGAAAATATTTCAACGGTCTAAGGTCTTTCATATGAAAACATGCACACAAGTATGTTTTGAAGGCTTTGATAGCAACATCATCATTGCCAGAAATAAGGAGATCATCCATATAGACCAACACATGGAGTTGCACATTTTTATGTTGCAATGTAAATAATGAATGATCGTAAGCAGATTGCGTAAATCCATAATGTTTCAAAACACTAGAAAATTTTGCAAACCAACATCAAGGAGCTTGTTTCAAGTCATACAATGACTTGTGAAGTCTACAAACTTTGCCTGAAGTTCCATATCGAAATCCTAAAGGAAGTTTCATATACACCTCTTCTTCCAAGTCCCCATGAAAAAAAAAGCATTGTGAACATCAATTTGATGAAGCTCCCAATTTCTAGCAGTTGCAATAGCTAAAAAGATGTGCACAATTACCATCTTTGCAAAAGGAGCGAAGGTTTCAGCATAGTCAAGTCCTTCAACTTGGTTATTTCCTAGTATTACTAGACGACCTTTAAACCACACAACCGAACCATCAGATTTATACTTGATTCGGTAAATCCACTTGCTCTTAATTGCTTTCTTGCCAGGTGGCAACGGTTCTAACGTCCAGGTCCCATTATTCTCCAATGCTTCTATCTCGGTCTGCATGGCTTGCTTCCATCGGTCATCTTTCATGGCTTCAGCAAATGACTTAAGTTTAGTGCTTACACTGACAGCTGCCATAAAATGTCTGTTGTGTATAGAGAACTTGTCATAATTAACATTATGTGTTATAGGATAAGGTGTACCTGAGGTGTGAGAGGCAGCAAGCGAAGTGGGAGAGGGGTCTATGTTGCAGATGGCATTTGTCACAAAACCTCACAATCGAGTGGACGATATTTAAGCATGACATCTATGACCCAAAGGTTGCTCATTCACCTTAGTGTTGAAGTCCCTCTTGTTAGTTGTATTTGTCTCAGCATCAAGAACGTCAGTAAGCAAGTTTTCTGGTTCTTGCAGAGAATCAACCTACACAATCTCTATTTCACCGGTGTTATCAACATTGTTCCAAGGTACAAAACTATTCGGTTTTGTGTCAGACAGTTCAGATGCTAAGGACTGTGTTTCAACATAGGGAAATTTATTTTTAGAGAACATGACATCTCTAGATGTTAGGAACACATCCAATTCCAAGTCATACACCCTCCAACCCTTTTTACCATATGGATATCCCAAGAAAACACACCTTCGACTACAACTAATTTGTTCCCTTTAGTGTCTTGGTTATGAACATAACACAAGCACCCAAACACATGTACATGATTAAAAAAGGGTGGTTTGCTATAGAGCATTTCATATGGAGTTTTTCCATTTAATACAATTAAGGGTGTGCAATTGATTAAGTATCCTGCAATTAGAACACATTCGCCCTAAAATTCAATAGGAAGATTAGCTTGGAAGCGTAGTGCACGAGCAACATTGAGAATATGTCTATGCTTTCGTTCTACTCGCCCATTTTGTTGAGGAGTTCATGTACAAGATGTTTCATGCATAATCCCGTATTATTCATGCAAACAAAGTATGTGTTGTTATCACTACGCATAAGTTTCACTTGTTTGTTAAATTGGCGCTCCACCATAGCAAAGAATTGAATCAAGCATGTGAAAATTTCTTTCTTTTCTTCCAACAAATAAATTCATACAACTCGTGAATAATCATCTACAATGGTAAAAAAATATCGAGCACCACAATGAGAAAAAGCTCGATAGGGTCCCCACAAGTCACAATGAATTAGTTGACAATTTCCACTGTTTTATTAATAATGAGAGGAAAAGTTTCTCGACATTGCTTTGCTCTAAGACAAACATCACAAGTTTTATTGCACAGTGCATTATTTCTACTAACACCAATATTTGGAATAAGCCCTACAACCTTACAAGAAGGGTGTCCAAGTCTTCTATGCCATAAATCGAAATCATTCTTAGATTTTACAGCAACAATAGTAACAAAATTCATTCCTTGAAGATAGTAAACCCCCTCTCTTTGTTCACATGTTCCAATCACCATCCTCGAGATACGGTCCTTGATAACACAAAAATTTGTTAGTAAATTGGGCCATATAGTTTAATTCATCAATAAATTGTGATACTAAAATCAGATTGCATTTCAAGTTAGGCACATAAAGAACATTGCTTAATTTTAATGTTTCACTTAGCACCACCATTCCTTCCTTAATAGAAAAAAAATATTTTCCATTTGGAAGCCCTACTAGACATTCCAAGACATTTCTCGCATCAGTCAAGTATTCTAACTTTCCTGTCATTTGACGAGAAGCACCTATGTCGATAATCCATTGAGTAGAATTACGCTTACCAATTAGCTTTTCAATAGTGCCTAATTTGACATTATTTAAGAGATTCACCAAAGTCTGCCACTATAAGGTGAGATTGTCTTTGTCACCTTCACTTCGTTCGTCATTTTGGTAATATCAGAGAAAGCTTTGGTACCATAAAGAAGAATTGGCAATGTAATTTGTTTCGATCCTAAGTCCGTCAAGTGATGTCGTTAGGATCAATCACCATGCATCGAAGGTATTGTCCGCTTTGGAGCATGACTTCGTTACGATTTTGTCCTTAAAAGACGTCTTGGAGGGTGGAAGGAGAAGGGGGTATTTAAACCACCTTAGCCTTGACTTCTAAGCGATGTAGGACTATTGGGTGTTGTAGGAACATAAGCCCCCTAGTTGAGGTCTATGGGGAATGAACAGGTTATCCCCAATAAAGGGCTTAAGGGACCGATAATTCGAATGTAAAACCTCGATATTGGTCCCACAGTGGGTGCCACTATTCCGATCCCAAGTTCACCGAGTAACATCGTTAGAGTCAATCACCATGCATCTGAAGTATTGTCCGCTTAGAGCGTGGCTCCGTCACTGTTTTATCCTTAAAAGGCGCCTTGGAGGGTGAAATGAGGAAGGGGTATTTAAACTACCTTAGGCCTCGACTTCTAAGCGATGTGAGACTATTAGATGCAGTAGAAACATAATTCTTGCCCCTTTAGTGTTGTTTCAACCACAATATCTATACACACAGATATTATAATTATGGTAACAAAATCAATTATAATAACAGAACATGTTTATAAAAAATATTAGGGAGTATCACCAATTATTAAGGAATAACTCATTAGAAATAATATTTATTTTTCTTAACTAAAAGAAATACTAAATATTATTTCAATAAACTGAAAAAAAAAATAAAGACGTTTATTGAAAACTCGTATTACAAGTTGGTTATTATCATTTAAGTTTTCACTCGTACTATATAGGTAGGTTACTTTTATCTGCATAAATAAACTACTAGAGCGAAGACCTAAACAATAATACTAACTTGTCAAATTTTCATAAATATTTTTTTATCTTACATATTGCTTATATGTATTTAAGTAATATTCTATATTTCTTTTGGTTGAAAAAAAATTGTTTCCTCAATTTTTGTTTATTTCTAATCAAAACGGTAAATTCGTTAATCTAGTATTTAGTAAAAAAACATTCCCAGAATAAATAATATTGAAAAATAATAACTTAGTTCCAACAAGATCACTTACAACTTAAAAAAGAAAAAAGAAAAAAAAAACAACACAACAGATTTAAGAAAATTAAAAAAAAAAAGAACATTAGATAAAAAAATTAAACGAAAGTCACACATGCAAACACTACCTATACATAGAATTATTTGTATACACAAATAAGTTAAACAAAAGTAGTGAATAAATAAATAACAGAAGCCGAAAATATATTTTGACACAATTTTTTTGACTCTTTTAATACTTCACTTACGCAGTGGAAACATTTTTCAAAACAGTGAAAAGTAGGGCATTCTTTCATTTTCTCCAAGGCATTCCTTTGTTCACTTCCTGCAACCATGGACCATTCTCTTACATTGATGGTTCGTGTATTGTCTTTGTCTTTCTTCAGAAATTGGTAGGTCATTCACACATTTTTCTAGTTAGGTGTTCTAGAATATTGAGTTCCTCAAGAATTTGGAAGTATTGTTTGTTGTTTGAACGTGAGTTTCATCTCCTTCTTCACGTTTCTTGTTCGATTTTTTGTGGGTGTATTATGCATGCACTGTATTGTTGGTTAATATTTCTTGTTCGATTTTTTTGGGTGTAAGTTGCCTTCTGTCCCAAAAAAATGTCACAACACCCACTTAAATTACTTTGTTATTAGCAATAATAATTAAATAAATTACTTTGTTATTAGCAATAATAATTAAATTGAAGTGTATATGAACCATTTCATTGGGACAACAATGAAGTGTTTTTTCCCATTTCTTTGCACTAAGCTTCCCACATATGTCTGCAATGGCATTTTTTGGAACAACAGTGAAGGGAATTCATACTTTGGGTCCATAAACACTTCACTTTAATTATTATTGTCAATAACAAAATAATTTAAGTTGGTCTTGTGACATTTATTTGGGACAAAAGGCAAAGCACACTCCGAAAAATCAAACGAGAAATATTAACCAAAGATACAGTGTCACACTCAGAGAGGGCAATGCTTCCAATTTCGTAAGGAACTCGATACTCTGGAACACCCACACTCAAAAATGTCCAAATGCTCTACCAATTTATGCAAGATGAAGACAGATACATGAACCACCAATGAAAGAAGCTGCCAAAGACAAAAACTTTTGACCCCAATACCACGTGTGAGCATCACAGAAAACAAAAATTAAAAAATCAATTTCATAATCGACACGTAGATTATGTAAAAAATGAGTTAAAATATCGTGTCAAAATATCATTTTCGTTTTTATTTAGCTCGTTTTCTTCAAAAAACAAACATCGAAAATTGCTCCATTTCAATAAATTGAAAACTGACATTTTGCATTGCCTCGTGGAATTGCAGCATTGTACTACTTTTATACGTTAAAAATAATCCAACCTTTAGAGAACATTTACAACCAAATAAATGCTACTTAGTTTAAGAATATGTCAGAAAGTTGCAGAGTCTTCCACTGACCCATCAGAAAGACCCGTCAGAAAGTATGCAGAGTCTTCTTAACACCATAGATCTAACTTCTAATCTATGAAGCACATAACGAGTTTCTTATGAGTAGACTTCAAATAACGCAAATATCAAAAGTATAATCAACGACAAATTCAGCACAAGAGTATGAGCTCCTTCTACCAAAAGAGAATTCCATTTACCTTTTACCTTGTTCAAGGAAAGTAAGAAACTTTCACATGCTGTGATATATCCTCAAATATGTACAAGTTTGTCAGTCATATGGTAAAATCGCCAAACTTAGTATTGATTTACTTTTCTGGAGATCCATCATTCTCAGACTTGGCATTTGTTTTTCCCTTGATGGATATTCCATCATCAGATGATAGAACAGCAGCAGTAAGCTGTCCCATCTTGTTCTGTAAATCATTAAGAGATTCCTTGGTCACTTTTCCTTTAGGACTTTTCTTTTTATCAACAAGCTTTAATTCTAGTCTGTATAATGCACAACCATCGTGGTTGTTGATCTCATACTCGTACAAATGCCATTCCAGATAACTAAGAGGCTGGGGGTCCATGTAATAGGACCTCTTTTGTCCTCCATGTTCTTTCATCACCTGCTTCCTTGATTCATGCCAACCGCGTCCGCTGTAATCTGGAAGTGATCTTTGTTTTCTGTTTCCACTTTCAAATGCCCTTCTAGGCTTGTCAAAGAATAGCCACTCCCTAACAGCTTCACCCTCAAGAAAAGAAAGATCAAAGAACTCTGCACCAGAAAAAGGTAACATTTCAAACCTAAACAATGTAGATGAAAAACAATAAAACATGGACAGTGACAATTTCTTCCATAACACATTCATTAGACAAGCCTACAGGTAGAATTTGAGAAGCTTTAATGAACAATTCAACATAATTAAGAGTTTAATTCATACACACAGTCAATGTAAAAAAATTTACATTATCAGCCAAATTATTCTTAGTATAATTTTATGGTACTCTTATACAATTGACAAACTTACAATACATAAAAGTCTCTGATTGGATAAACAATGTCAAAGACTTTCACACGATCAATGTGTGTATTCTTTATCCTAAAATGAAGCAGTGATATACAACAGAGAGGTAATAAATTGTGTACTCACCTGGAGCATTCCAGGGAGATTTAGTTGACGCAGCGCCTTCACAACTGGGGATGCCCACTTCCTTTCCCTGCGTCTTCGCAAGAACAGCAGCAAACAAAGGACCATCTTTTACACCAATGCCCCCTGGTCGTAAAATTGGAGTCATGCCAGGAAGACCCTCATTATTTGCCAACAGCTCATGACAACTGCTACAGTAGTTCAGGCACCATTCTACCCCTTGAGCGGGTCTGAAACAGTCCCACAGGGCACATTTTGGAGCTAAGAAAGCAGATGGTGGAGGGCAGATATTTGGAAGAATGTTAGGTATAATGTTTTCTCCATGATGCACAGTATCCTCGGCTCCAAAGAATTGGCTACAATCAAAACCTTCTATGCTAAATTGATTTGATTCTGAGTGTTTAATTTCTGTGTTATGCCCCAGGTCCTGATATAAATCCACCTGACCAATCAAATCAGAGTTGTGACCAACTTGGTTGTGATTCATATCTTGATTTAAACTGAATGGATGAAAATCCAGCTGTTCCATATCTGAGTTATTAAAAGCATTGTTGTACAGAGTTGAAGCAGAGCCTTCGAAATTATGACCTAGAGGTTGGTTGTCATCAAAATGCTTCTGCAAGATACCAAGTGCCAATTATTAAAGCACAGAAATATTACTAAACAAAAATAGAATATTTGGTTCATGCATGTTGTATGTCTTTATACATGTGCACTAGTTCTTTTTTTGTTGTTGAGAAAATTACAAAAGAGGAATTTGTTTTAGGAACTACAAACCACTCAAGCGTTAACCAATTAAGAAATTAATCATTCCTAGCTAGATGTATTTTATAAGGGTTCACTTTTCTGTATCTCTTCCTCAACCAATGAAGTTTGAAAAGTTCGAAGCAACCTAAATAAAAATGTAAACGAGGCCGCATGTTGTCACTAAAACTTTCAACAACTTGATGTTCCCTGCACTTGGACTCAAGCGATACTATTTGGGTAGGGTTATGGTGTAGGACTGTTGTTCAATTTCTCTACAAACAAAAAGTTGGAAAAATATCTTAACCAATGGATTTCATAACTTCAAACGTTCTCCTTGGTTTTTTGTTTTTTGTTAACTATCTAGCACCGAGAAAAGCACTCGAACTATTTGAAGTGAGCAATTTCGATAAATGTCATGAATCAAGTCCTGTGTTGGCATGATATAACCAAATCCGCCAGTGTTAAAACATATAATCCTTCTACTTTTACACCTCTAAAATTCATAGCCAGTAATCAGAAGCTTCACCTGGCCTTGGCAAATTTTTCCATATGGTTGATGCCATTCAGAAAATACTTATATAGATTAACAAAACACATGATTTCCATCTTCAACCATAAGCAATTATATCAAAAGCATACAGCCAACAAGTAAAATAAACAAAAAAAGTACTGGTAAATTTTAGTGAATAGGGTAAGGCAACAAACCATAAATATAAAAATAAGTCCTGCACTAGTTAAAGAAACTTACCTCCTGAAAAAACTGAAAATTGTTGTCACTAGTGTTACTTGTTTGGAGCTCAGTCTTCAATGGCCCAGGTTTTGTTAATGGACTAGTTGCATCATCTTTCTCCTCAATCACTTGCAACAGTTGGGCAAGTTCACTGGTAAACGAATCAAAGCTTCCATCCTACAGAATGTTATTGCCAGAATATATTACAACAACCATCAACTCTCTTTGAGATGAACAAAGAAAGCACAGACATAATAATCGGCCATGTCTGAAAACCTAAATACATACAGCTAAGGAGGTCGCTGGAGACTCCAGTTCCGCCTTCCACTCGCGGAGCAGCTGATGCATCTGCTCCTCAAAGATCACAATGTCATTACCCCTGCCCTCTTTTCTTGCACACTGAAGATTGCTGAAAATCCCTTGAATTTTATCCACCAGGTGTTTTTCCTTCTCCTTCATGGATTGAATAGAAGAAGATCCAAACTTGCCCTTGGAACTTTCTCTCATCATACCTTCCTAAAACAATTATCACACGATAACCAATGTAGGGCCCTAATGAGTACAATTAAATAAAATCACAACAGAAAAATCTTGAAAATGTAACATGCAACCGAGGCTGATTCAGTTCGTAAGCATTGGGCTAACTTAGACAAAAGTTTTTCACAAAAATGTATATAACAGAATCTGGTTTTATGCATGACACTGATCAAACCACAATCCACAATAAAACTCATCAGTAAAATAAAAAATAAATAAAAAAGTGACAAAAAAAATCAACATTGACGGTGCACCCAAATGAAAAACAGCAACCCAATTGACCAAGTTTGGGGCTTTCTACATCTGCGTTGAACTTAAAACCGAAATTAGCTCGAGGTGTATTTTACCTTTGGTCTTGAATTGGAGAGAAGGGAGCAATGGGGTGCAAAACGACGACGTAGAAAGGGGAAAGGTGACTGTAGATGACGGCTCCACTGGGATCAGCTCACGACGAGAGAGACTCAGAAAAGCCGATAGTTGAAATGGAAGCCCTCAATTCTCTACGTTGAATTTCAGATTTTTATTTTTGTTTCTGTAGTTATTAATAATAATATAATAATAATTATTATTATTATTAATGATGTGGTGATCTTTTGCATCTTGGAAACTTCAATTAGACGCAAGAAATTTTGGTCTGTGCCTTTTCTAATTATTCCCTTATCATATTGTGTCACAGTAAATGAGTCCTTAATTCACCAAAACAAAATACAGTTAAGCGAGCCGTTTAGATATTCATTATACTTTTAAGAGAAATTTTGTGCTTGTAACCCCGTCTCATAAATATATTTAAGAGCATAGTCATTTAAGGCTTATTTAATATCGATCCAGTATGGATAAATAATATTAATAGATATATTTATTGATGTAATTATTGTATATTAAGATAATATATAGTCAAATTTAGGTAATTTGAATATATTATAAATATCTTTTAATATTATATATCAATCGAATATACTGGTTAAGAATAAATATGATAAATTTTTATTATTTTTTATTTTATAACCGATTTTGTAGAACTCAGATACCTTGTAAGTACGATATTTTAGCATGAAGTACTGTGTGGATCTTCCCTTCCTGATAAACAGGAATTTAATTCCAACAATTAGAAATATTCAAGTCACTATAAGATCTTGTCATCGACCTACGCTTAAATCTCACCGAGAACAATTATAATATTTATGACACTTCAATATATTTGATTAGATTATTTATTTTAATCTTAAATTTTAATTTTGTAATTCTAAAAATTAAAGTAAAATCCCTTTAAATGTATCATTGCATGTCATACATAATATTTAGAAAATGGCAAAAAAAAATATTATATTTAATTTTCTTACAAAAAATATAAAACATTATAGAAAGATAATTTCATTGAAAAAATAAGATCGGTAATGAGCTGTAAACAAAAAATATATTTAATACTTAAAGAAGAAAATAATTTTAATTTAAAATGTAACTTTATCAATGAAATATACATTCAAAAAAAGTAAAAATTATTAGAAATTAATTAAAAACAATTATGTATTCTTTAATTATAACAACTAAAAGGAAAAAAAGGATGATTGCATCACCTTTTACCTCCAAATATTTGCAAAATAAATAACATGTTCTTATACGTTGCATTCCGTCATTACGGTTTTATCCTTTGTGTTATGCTGTATATTTCTGCTGTTTATAAAACTGCATAAATGGGTAGATCAAACATGATTGAGATTACATCAGAGAAAGAACCGAATGTTCTCTGTGCCTCGGTTGTAACTTGAATCAAAGGAAAACTTGTGAATCTTTTACATTGCACTGTATTTCGGTTGTTTTCTATAAATTGCACTGTATTTTTTTTTCTGGTATTTCAGGTGCCACTGCAGAACATCAATATAAATTATATCATGAAGTCTAACTCATTTAAGGTTATATTTTATATGTAGTACTTTAAGAGCCTAGGAAACAACTTGGATCAGATTTGTATTTGTTTTATAGAATATCAGACAATTGTTCCAAATTACAATATCATTTGAGCTACCATGAGGGTGAGAGCAGTAAAAAAAGAAAATTTTGCACGAAACATATGTATAGATCATCCAAAGCCTTGAAAATTGTAGTTAGCAGGGAGAATTTATATGCTCTGCTATTTTATCAGTTATGTTTCTTTGCAAACCAAGAGCAATGGTTTGTTAAACAAAATCTGTGGTCAATGTTGAATTGCAACAATCAATTGGATTTTCTATTTTCGGAGACATGAGTGGGTCCGAAGTTAAGAGTGCTAAATAATCCTCGGGCTCTAGAAAGCTGTTCCAGCTCTTCAAGTTTGTGTGCAAGAAGTTCAATTTCTCTAGCCAACTCTTCATTCCTCGTCTTTATTGCCTGCAAAAGTGCAAAGTCACAAAAAATTGCGTGCGTCCTTGAGATTTAGAATATTTTTGGTCCCCCAATAACTTTTTCCTCCAATTCCAATGGAAGTAAAGAAGACTAAATAAATAGGTAGGTAAAAGTATAACCTAGATGTGATGGGAAAAATCCAAATTTAAACCTCCATCCTTCATAGCATTCAGAGAAAATAAATGATTACAAGAAGACCAACTTTTCTTCAATGAATCCCTCAACTTTTCAACCTCACAAAGGATCATCTATAACAGAGAAGGCAGAAAGACAACCTGTATTTCCTGTCTACGTATTTCTTCTTTTCTTGCTTCTGATCTTGAACTTCTTTGCACCTCAAAAATGATAGCAGCTCCAGCAACCTAAATAGAAGGAAATTAAATTTATGTTGTGCAAAACCTCCTGCTTTATGTTATGAGGAAGACAAACTGATGATGGCACAAATATTGATAGATGGCACAGATGGATAATTCTCAGCATGCTATTAATTAATCCTGAAAGCAAGTGGAAATTCTACAAATTATGGGAAGAACTTCTTACATATATATTTGCAATATTCAGTTTATATATATTTGCAATATTCAGTTTAAAATCGCAAAAAAATAAAATGGGATTAGAAGTCAAACAAGTTCACATTGGTTATCAAATCACAATCTTCATATGGTCGACATCAATCTTGAATGCTACCATTCATACAGATATTTCTTTCTCAATACATATGAAGCCTAGTAGTTTTCAATATTAGAACAACTTTGCTCCTAGAGGGCTCTTTCACACCCTCAAATAAGATAATTCAAATCTTATTTTCTGGTTTAAATCTTTTTCTTCTCTTCTATTAGACAAGGGAAGTCCATTAAGAGCCTAGCTTACACAAATTTACAAATGCTTTTAGACAATGGCAAAACCTACACACAGAGGCCATAGATAGCTTTTCGTAGAATGGCTCTATTTGGCTTTGGCGCCTCATGGGAGTAAATTGGAAAGTACATAAGCACTTTCTTAAAAACATCCTAGAATTAACCGGAACTTAATTTAATACCAGAGGCAATAAAAAGCAAGCTAACATGAACGGATTTTTGGGCAGTGAATTGCATGAACATCTACTATTGAGTAGCTCAAACCTTCCCAACAAAATATTTATCCAAGGAGTTTCTGCACAAGTCGAATCTATTAATTAGATTCCCAATACCTTGTGCATATATTTAAAAACGGTAGCTTCCCCTGCCATATATGGCTATCATTCATTAATAGTATTCCTTTCGAAGGAAATATTAAATATCGGACAACTGATTATCTCATCTCTACTTGGATAAAAGCTAACCAAACTGGACACTCCTCTTTCAACATGAAAACAAACACGGGGCAAAAAATGCAAACAAACTACTTGATCTTTGTTTCTATGAAATCTTATATATGTCCTGCAAAGTTTGAAATAAGGTCGACCAACTCTTCTATAACATAAGTTATCCCTTCTCTCCTTTTAAAGGAAATATTTTAACACAATTATCTAAAGGGTCAGTCAGTTTAATGAACAGAAGTGTCATTTGTAGAGATTCAAATGGTTGTCAAAGTTCTTCAATATTGGTCCAGAGTACTCTTATTCAAAAAAAAAAAATAGAACTCGGAGTATTTTCTCTAAACATTTTGGGCCTCCACCTAACTAGTTGGAAGACAAGTAACACAATTACAGTAGTCATCAACCAACTACTCTATAAGATTTCTAACTAAAGGAACCTCACGTAATGATCACTCAGAAGAACATGAAAACAAGGACTGAGCTCTAAACAACCTTATCATAAAGAGTGTAAAATCATGTCATAAACTAAGCATCCCAACTCTTAAGTAATTACAAGAAGGCAGGTGAACGATTTTTTTTTATATATCTAGCAATACAAACATTCAATAAAAAATACAACAAAGAGTCATTACAACAGAATGGCCACATCCAAGAGACAGATGGTGCTGAGAAAGTGAATATAATCACGATCGTGGCACCTCTTCAAGTTGCTAAAATGGATGTCATTTAGTCAAGTTTAGCGCAAAATATTTATTCTGCGGAGCACAGAGATGACATTGTCATCATCTAAAAGAAAGACCGCACACTGCTAAAATAATTGTGAGATGCAACTATGATTTTAATGGAACCCATGAAGAATTTAACTCACTATCATGCACAACAGTTCAACAAGACTCAACTAGTTAATGGGGTAAAGATTGCCTCTTACTCATGTCTATACGGATACATTGGGAACAAGTAACTAATATGTTGAATCTAAGGTGGAATTGTTTTAACAAAACCCAATTTCTATCTTTGGTAGAAACAATACTTGACCAGACTTTAGTACCTTTCAAAAGAGTCGGATTAGTCTGAGACGAAGTCTTAAAACAATGGGGGAACATGTCCATTGAATTGTATACATACTATACCGAACACTATTGCAAGCGTGAAATTTGTAAAATTGATAATAACCCAATAAAAAACAAACCGACATGCCCAAAACAACCACACTGATAAGCTTCGGCACTGTCTTATAATTTGGACTCGAACCTAACTCAATTAAAATGTTAATTCTTTATCTAAGAGTATGTTTCTATAAAATTCACACAAATACTTATAGAAGAATAAAATAAGAAAGAAAAACAAAATTAGTTTCTCCATAAAATTAAGTTGTATACAAATTAATTTATAAAAATCTCTCATATTAGTTTCTCTTATTTTCTAATTTATATATAAATTAGTTTTAGTTTATTTACAAATTTTCTTTTTATCTTTATGAAAAAAGTTTATCCAAAAATACCTTAAGATTTGTCAAGCACGTAAACGCTATTTTAGCTTTATCACTAATCAAAGTGGGATTTCCTTCTATCAGAATTCAGTGATGATCAAACAGTAAAACACACAAACAGGTTGAAGACAATTCGTGACACAGAACGAACATGGTAATAATGGTAGGAAGAACAACATCATTATGTTATCATTACCGAGAACACGAAGAGTTCTCCGAGCAAATCGGCAGCAACTTGCACAGCCCTCTCCTCGTTCAAAGGACGGATTGCAACATCAGTGGCACGACCATAGATTCTTCTCTGCACTGTCGTCGTCAATCTGTGATTGGCCTGAGCCAAGGAAGAACCAGAGTCACACACAGCACAGGATAAAGCACGTGTGAGTGTGAAAACGGAAAGAAGACACGTGCGAGCGGGAGAAAGGAAAGTGGGACCTGGCAATGGCGATGATGAAGCTGCGGAACTTGGGGTGGTAACCGGCCTCCTTCTTGAGCCTGTTGGCGATTGGTTTACACGCGGTTTTGAGAGCGAGTGTTGCCAGCTTCACCACGGGAAGCACCATATTCTCTGTCGAGAATAGGAAAGTGAAGTGAGCTACGAAGTTGATAACGGTGAAGCGAATTTGGTGCCTCTGTTGGGTGCGTGTGATCCACGACCGTATTTCATCACCGTATCTTTCTTGCTTAACAAGAACATGGTCTGCTCCATCACAAGGTGCCGGAATAGTAAAAAGGAAAAAAATTATAACTACTTAATCATATTCGAGAATCTTCGCGAAGGTTTACGAAATTGATGATTTGTTTCTAGGGTTGAACTCAATTACTTCATATTAATAATTAATATTTGAATTTTTACAGTACATTTTAGACTTAATTAAATTAAATGCCAAGTCCATTGCTATTAAATCTAATTCTTTTATTAAATACTCCAATTTTTTAAAATTTTTCATCATAGTATTTATAGTTTCTTTTTTTATTAACAAGTTGATACGATTTTAAGTTGTTTTGTAATTTTGTTCCTACACCACGTTAACAAATGTTAACCTCTTTAATTAATATAAAATTATATTTCAATTATAGTAAAATGGTATACGATTTTTATTATTTTTGTTAAAAATATGTTACATCATCGTTACTCATTAAGAGTAAGATAATAAGCAGGAGATTTTATATTAGTTTGTCTAAATAATTAGGAGGGAATCTTCACTAATAATTTTGAAGAATAAAAAATAATACACTTAAAATATATAAATTTGTAATACACATAATTTTAAATTCATTTTTTCATTTATTGGATAATATCATATTTAAAGATGTTTATTGTATCAAATTTCAAATAATTAATATCAAATTCATTATCTATAATTTAGTGAACTTTTTCTAATTAAACAATTGAATTATTAATATGATGTTTTAGATTATATAAATATGTTTAATTTATTTTTTGTTTTCATTTGTACAGAAGTTTCCATTTTATTATTTTTAAAAAATAAAATTATTCTTTTATTCTTCACATCAATCTACATTTAAAAAAATTAAAATTAATTTATCATAATTTTATCAAAAATTCAAAGACATAATTACTAAAAGAAAAATTTATGATAATCGAACTACAATTAAAAATTGGTTACGAAAAAATGCAAATATAATACATTACTTTTTCTTCTATATATTCATAGAAAATTGTAAAGGAAATAAGTAAAAGGAATTCTAGGGTTGTATTTCATTGGAAGGAATAAGAGAGAGAGATACAAGAGAGAGTATCTATAATTAATATATATAATCCTTACCATTACGATATTATTTCTATATTAATGTAAAAACATGCAAAAGTGTCCCTGTGATTCAGCTATTTTAATAATTAAAATATTTTTCCATGGTTTAATTTCTAACGCTCTCCCTCAAGTTGAAGAGTGAATATCAAAAACTCCTAACTTGCGCTTCATGGTAGAGAAAACTTCTTTTTCCAATGGTTTGGTGAACACATCAGCAAGTTATTCAACAGAAGACACATGTTTTGTTGCAATTGAACCATCTTGAATCTTATCACGAATGAAGTGACAATCCATCTCTATGTATCTAGTTCTTTCATGAAATACCGGTTAGCCACAATGTGTAAGGCGACTTTATTGTCCCAATACAACAATGGCAGTTTAGGATGCAATATCTGTAAATCTATCAACAATGATCGTAACCAAGTCAACTCACAACAAGTACCTGTCAATGATCTATATTCAGTTTCTGTTGAGGATAGAGAAATTGTCTTCTGCCTCTTTGTTCACCAAGAGATGAGGGAGGATCCAAAAAAAACACAATAACCTGTAGCTGATTTTCGGGCTACAGGGCAACCTCCCCAATCTGAATCACATAAAGCGCGCAAAGATAAATCATTTTGTGAAGAAAAAAATAGACCTTGACCTGGATTATTCTTTAAATATTGTAGCACACGCATTGCAGCTTTCATATGAGGCTTGCATGGAGAGTGCATGAATCTGTTTAGTATGTGTACCACACAGGTGATATCAGGATGAGTAATTGTCAAATAAATTAAGCGACCAATAACTCGCATATATACTGACGAGTCCTTTAATAATTCCACTTCATCAGAAAGCTTGTATTTTGTTCCATGGGAAAATCCACGAGCTTAACTCCAAGATACCCACCATCTTTGATAATTTCCAAAGTGTATTTTCTTTGTGATATGAAAATACCTTTTGTAGAACAAGAGACCTCAATACCCATGAAAAACTTAAGATCACCCAAATCTTTTATCCGAAAACGATTGTGTAGGAATTATTTAAGACTAAATATTGCAATAAGGTCATTACCAGTTATAAGAATTAAATCAACAAAGTTGTAAATGACTTGCCTTTTGTACATGTAAATAGTGAGTAATATGCTTTTGATTGAATAAAACCAATAGCCTGATTAGTTGTAGAGAATTTGGCAAACCATTAACGAGAAGCTTGTTTTAATCCATATAAGGACTTGTTGAGGCGACACACAAGATTCTCCCCTTATCGCTAAAAACCTGGAGGAAGGGACATATAGATTTATTCGAAAAGATCACCATGAAGAAAAGCGTTATGGACATCAAGCTGATGAAGAGACCAATGTTGAGCAGCAACCAAAGCTAATAAACAGCAAATTGTGACCATTTTAGCAGTAGGTGAAAAAGTGTCATGATAATTGATACCTTCTAGTTGTGTCATATGTTAGTTTTGAAATGGTGATTTAAGCCATGAAGGGGGGTTGAATTGGCTTTTTAAAACTTTTTTTGAAAGCTTAAACATCTTTTCAATCGAATCAAATAGATTGGAAAGTTAGGGTGTAAAAGCAGCAGACCAGTACACATTCAATCGATTAAAAAATAAAACAGCAGACTAATTTGTTCTTGAGCTATGAAATAGTCGATTAAAAAAATAAATTAGTCGGTTAAAATACTAGAGATTTGTGCAAACTTCGCAGATTTAACTAAAACAACAATTTTTTACATACAAGACTTGTTCCAATCAATATTTTTAACAAGTATACAACCTTAGATTACATAAGAACGCATCAAATCACACCAAAGAATGAATTACTTGGTTTTCTTGAGATTTTAAAGAGATTCAAAGTGAGTGAGATGAGGGAGAGAGAATTGCACAGTTGTTTTTATACTGGTTCACTCAATCATAGAGCTACATCTAGTTTACCAGGACAACCTGAACCTGGTTTCCATTATATTCAAAAGTTTTACAAATCACACACCAAGATTACACTTTTGAACAAAGAAACTCACAAGATTTTTGACTCACAAAAATCTAGACACACCCCCTGCAAAAATCACACTTACAGACCGAAAATCATATCAGGCAAACCAACAAGAGGCACAAGAGCATCCAAACCTGATGGTGGTTGTCTCTAGCCAACCATACATGTGTTCTTCAAGCTACTCACAAGCCAAAATGCCTCCAAGATCAACCAAAATCTTCAAACAAGTTACAACTGTGTATTGCAAATAGAGAGTTTTCCAAAGAAGAATGACAAAGTTTTATGCTCAAAAACTCAGAAAACGTTATTATGCTCTCGAAAATACAACATATATAGTTTGATTTAAGTGAAATCAGTCGATTGAATTTTTTGTACAGTCAGTTGATTTCACTTGACTTAAGTGAAATAAGTCGATTGAAAAATAATTCAACTGACTGAATGCATTCATACCAGAAATTATATACTACAAGCCTTTTAACCTATTAAAACCCATTTTAACAGATTAAAAGAGACGCACTAAGGCACACAAGACATCTAACCTATGTCATATAGCCTACAAACATGATATAACAACAAAACATTACATTTAACATGTTATTTTCAGATTTAACACACTAAAACATAATCTTCAAGTGGATCTTCATCAATCTTCATCAAACACCTATGATCTTCATGCACATGACTTTATCAATTCTTTGCTTCAAGCTTGCTTGTGGCATACCATTCAAGAGAACCATCAGATTTGCACTTGATTTTATACACCCAACGACAACCAATAGCCTTATTTCCAAGAGGAAGAGTTGTAATAGACCAAGTATTATTGGCCTCCAAAGCAGCCAATTCAGATTGCAATGCCTCTTGCGATGTTGAAGGGTATAGTGATCATAAGAGATAAAATTGTAGAAAGGATATCATGTACCTTTATTTGGAAAAGATGAGGAGGATGACAATGGGCAAAAGGACACTACCTGATTGCAAATATAATCTCATAAAGTTGCATAAGGACCATGAGATCGTTGAGAACAATGCAAGGGAACAATAAGTGGGGAATTAGTGGGAGGCATAATTGTATTTTTGTAGGTGGTGGTGGAGTGTATGGAAGAGTCGTAGACGGAGGATTATCTGAGACAACATTAGGTATGATAGGGATTATGGTGGTGAAAGAAGTGTTAATGGATTCATACGGAAAAATATCCTCATGGAAGACAACATCACGACTAGTGAAGACTTGGTGGGTTTCAAGAACATATAACTTGTAAGCCTTTTGGCCAAGAGGATAACCAAGAAAAAACATATTTTTGGACACGAGGAGCAAACTTATGAGAAAATGAACATTAGTAGCATAAGCAAGACATCCAAAAACTCGAATGTATGAATAAGAAGGGAGTTTACCATCTAGGCGCTTAAAAGGTGTTTGATGTGATAGAAGAGGCGTAGGCAACCTATTAATAATATGAACAGTAGTGGAAACACATTCTGCCCAAAAGTGTAAGGAAAATGAGCTTGAAAACAAAGAACGTGTGCTGACTCAAGAATATGTTTATGCTTATTCTCGACAAATCCGTTTTGTTGTGGTGTGTAAGTGCAAGAATATTGGTAAGTTGTTCCTTGTTGTGTAAAAAAAATCTCGCATAGAAAAAAAAATTCCTTCCCATTGTCAACCCGAATATTGGCTATATTGGTATTAAAATGGGTTTTAACAAAAGAGAAGAAATTGGTAAGGAGATGTTGGGTTTCACTTTTATGATGCATGAAAAAAATTCAAGTGAAGCGAGAAAAATCATCCATAATAGTCAAAAAATACCGTGCACCAGAAAGATAAGGAACTTTATATGGTCCCCAAATATCACAATGAAGTAATACAAAAGGTTTAATGTAAGAAATTGAGCTATTTGGAAAAGGAGGCGTGTCTGTTTTGCAAGAGTACAAACATCACAAATTTTATTTGACTCTAAAGATAAGTTTAAAAAGTTTTAGCCATGAAATCTAATATAGATGGAGATGGATGTCTTAATCGTCGATGCCACAAGGTAGTAGAAGTGTTTGAAGGATGAGATGACTTTGGTGACATGGGTTGTGAGTGATTGAATGGAGGTATGTGACTTATTTAATGTCATTGAAACCAAGTAATAGAGTCCACCTTGTTGTTTACCTAAACCAATTGTCATTCTCGTCATCAAATCCTGTAACATACAACCAGAAGGAAAAAAGTTACTGAACAATTTAAATCTCTTGTGACCCGACTTATTGACATCAAATCTACTTTGCAAGATGGTACATGAAGCACATTTGTTAAAGAAGTGTTTTATTTTCTGTTGACAAGCAAGGTTGGTGAAGAAATAATGTGATCGGTGGCCCTACTATCAATTATAAGTTTGGGTGATGACAAACTTGAAGGAACATTGGTGTTGTTGACCTTAGGATTAGCTGATGGAGATGATACATTACCCTGCATAATAGGCACATATGTTGAAGTTGTAGTTCGGTTAATCCATTCATTGTGGATTACAATTGTTGCATCACTAGAGTTGTTGTGACATTATTTGCTGAAAATTGACTATTCCCATTGGGCTTAGAATAAGCATTATGGGTGACTACATGCCTTGGGTGTTTAGGAGGATAACTATGTAGCTTCCAACATGTTTCTTTTGTATGATGATCTCTATTAAAATGAGAACTATGCAGCGACTTTCAATTAGATGAATTAAAACGAGAAGGAGGACCTTGTTTGTGGCGAACAACAAAGGTTGTTGGTTCATTCTTTTGAACAACCATGGCTGAAGCTTCTATTGTGTCACATGTGGAGCCCAAATGTCTTTTTTTTCTTCTTGAATGATGGAAGACTAAGCTTGTGCAACATTAGGCAATGGATTCATTAAGAGAAGTTGACCACGAATAACACTATAAGAGTCATTCAACCCTACAAGAAGTTGCATCAATTTGAGCCTTTTATTGTTTGTTCCACAAGTGTAGGTTGTATTACTATAGGAGTCTAACTCATCCGATGATTTCTTTAACTTCATGTAATAGGTTGCGTCTGTCATTTGATCTTGAGTCAAGCAAGCAATGTCTCTCTTAATCTGAACAATTCGTGGTGCATGATTTTAAGAGAAGCGATTTTGAAGATCTTCCCAAACTTCACGAGTAGTGTCATAGAAAATAACACTATTTATAATATCAGGTGTCAAAGAATTAAAGATTCAAGATAATACCATGTCGTTGCATTTCTTCCATACTGCATATTCTTCTGGTTTGACTTTTGTAGAGGGTGCCTTGAGAGTTCCATCAACAAAATCCAATTTGATTTTGCATTTAAAGAGATGACCATGACTCTATGCCAAGTCAAAAAGTTGTCTCCATCAAGAGGTTTTGAATCAAAGATCATTCTAGGATGGTCATAATGATGGAGAGAATAAGAACAATTGGAATTTGTTTCTTTTCCATTGTTAGCCATGGAAAAAAGGATAGAAAATAAAAAAAAAATGAATGATTGAGCAAATGATCGTTCCTGCTCTGATATGATGTTGTATTTCATTGAAAGGAATAACATAGATATATACAAGAGAATATTTATAATTAATATAAACAAAGGCATACAGTTACGATATTATTCCTATTTATTCCTATAATAATGTAAAAACGTGCAAAATTGTTCATATAATTAAGCTATCTTAATAATTAAAATATTTTCTCATGATTTAATTTCTAACAAAAATAAATATATAAAGACTCATAATATAAAAAAAATAATGTAAATATATATATATATATATATATATATATATATATATATATATATATAGATGTGTGTGTGT
>Ga0099822_1001864_pt1 | contig 25420 bp, 26 predicted proteins | sample CowpeawhiteBW_FD_76839 | JGI IMG/M metagenome (GOLD analysis project Ga0099822, IMG submission 76839) | Root nodule microbial communities of legume samples collected from California USA - Cow pea white BW | ecosystem: Host-associated > Plants > Roots > Nodule | place: USA: California | collected... | reverse complement strand
TTTTTTTATATTTAATTATAATTTTAAAATAATTAAAATTATTTTTTAAATTTTTTATTTTAATTTTTTTTTTTTCACTTTTTTTCTTTTTTTTTTTTTTTTTTAAGTTTCCAATTTTCCTTTTTTTTTTTTTTTTTTTTTTTCAATTCTACTTTTCATACCTCACTTCCATAAAATCAATTTATTTTCTCTACCTGGTAGAAAACGACATATTGCAAAACTATTTCTGACGCATTAACTTTCCATAAAAGATGCTATAATGAAAGTAACAGATTAAATTTTAGACATAATCTCTTCAATTGTTGATGTGGAAAGCCTTACGTTCAATACCGATATTTAGGGATTGTTTAATAGAATCCTTAAAGAAAATGATCTATTTTTTCATCTCTATACCGCTTGATAACTCACTTTTAGAAGTATTTTGATCATTAAAAAAGTTAACTTTTGTATTTATAAAGAGAGATTGAAAAGTAAAATAGTGAATGTAAAGTATGTAAAAATTTGTTAGATGTCAAAATAATAGTACTAAATCTTTAAATGTTACTCTCCAATAGTAACAGGACATTTACCATGCCTACCATTGAAGCTAATAGCGATAATACTTGCATAGATTGGCACTGCTTACACACACTCGAGAGATTGTGAAATAACCAAATCTAGCAGCTACTGGAATCGAGAGATTAAATTGGACAATTAAGGATGCAAGGTAGTTTGATGATTCTGATACAGAAAATAAACACAAGCATGCTTCTTAGGATCATGTGTCAAACAATAATGATGCTATAAATGCTTTCATTAAAGTTGAATTTATGTACAAAACTACTGGCTGAAATATTCATGAATTAAGCATCTACATATTAACAGGCTCAATTTGAGCAAAAAAATATGCATCTATACTACTTTTTTCACATTCAAAAAGCATCCCAAAGACCCCCTTTCCTCACAACATAATATGCAAGGGAAAAAATTTGAAGTGTGCTTGAGCTGCTTTTTTTAACAAGAGTTTAAGAACACATTTCCTGTTTTCTACTTTTAACAGTGATGCAGTTGTGTGGTTGGGTTGGGGATGTAGTTGCAAATATTACTTGGATGCAACTCAATCTTGGGATGTAGCAGAGTATTCAAAGAGAAGGCGTTTAGATGGAGCAGATTGGAGGAGCACTCGCAAACGACTTGTAAGAAGATAGCTCAGTGTCCATTGCATTGCCATCTCAGACTCCTTCATTTGCCTAACAATGGTGGCCTGAAAGAAAAACGATAGCAGGAACCTTCAGCTTTAACATTGGCACAGGTTCTCAGTGAAAATTAAAGTATTTAAAATTTCACTATAGAACAAATAATAGATGCTTATATATGATGTAGAAACTACCAAATACATCTTCCTAACTTGAATGATATGCTTCTACTTTAGAATGTGTATTTAGATTGTAAAATAAATGTCACAGAAAGGTATTTAGTTTAGAAACAACAATGTGATTGCAGAAACCACTTAGCATTAACAATGTTGAGAGTGATTAATGAGTAACTAACCACTTGTTTTCTTATGATTACCTGAAGACGTTTACCAAGCTGAACTTCAACTTCTGTACCAAACGATATATTACTTGCAAGTGACTTGAGAGGATCTGCTGTAGGATCAACAGAAACTAAACTAGGTATCTGAGGTGCATATACTAGCCTCCACCTAGCCTGGCCAAACTCGCCCTTTCCTTCTATTCGTGGCATCAATTTTTCCAGAGTTGCAGTAGCAAGTTTTTCAAAAGCAAGCTGACCATTGCCTTCCAAAATGGATTCAGCAAGCTGACTCTCAAACCTTCTGGCAGCCTGCATAGTTAAAAATAATTAATAGAATCAGTCTTCTTGAAAATCAAATCACAAAGATGCTGATTTTCACAGATGAAACAATTCACATTAACACTAACAAATCTATTACAATCCACATAACAGTTCTAGGTTCCAAGTGTTCTGTTCCAACAGGAGATTTTGAGACATTAATCAGCTTAAGGACCTGATCTAATACTAACATAATACAAATAAGGATATGAACTTTTAAGATTTCAAATTATGTATTTCTCTTAGATGATCAGATGTGAAATAGACTGAATATCCAAAAGTTAGTTCCAATATCATGAAAATGACCTACACATTTACATGATTACATTCTGCTAGTAATTGCTGAGATTAATTAAATTGTTTTTTTATAGTTGAATATATTTGATTTACTGATATTTATGTTAGAGAAACCACATTTTTATTTCAGAACTGATGAGCAAGGATTCACTTAGAACAGAAAGAGTAAGGATTCGATGGCGTAGGAGCAAGGAGTCTGACAAACTTCATAGGTGAATAAAACCATTTGAGAGGTAGGTCCTTCATGTTTTCATTTCATTTGTGGTTCTCAATTTAAATAATTGTTTTCATATTTTCAGCTATTATTTTTAAATTGTTAGTGTATGATAGAGAACAGTTTGTTATTTTGTTTGTAATTAGTTAACAGGCAACTGTTGTTGTATCTCTGTCACAAAGTTTGTTACATGTAACTAACTCTAGCACTCCATATAAGTATGCTTCTATGGTTCTCTGTAAATTATGGGTATTCAACAATTAAAAAGTAGATCTCAGTTTTTCTTTTCTCTTCATCTGTGTCGAATCACAAGAGAGAGAGAGAGAGAGAAAGAAGAGACATGTTTAACTGAACTGATTTTAATTAATGAATCTTACTTACACAAGTTTTGTACATAAATATATTTATATTGCAAGATGCAGAGAGTACAGTTGTACAATATGGTCAACTATTGACTGTGGTTGACCATTGACCATTGCATAGTTGATCACTAACTATTAGATGTACACTAACAACTATTAACTGTACACAACCAGCCCCCTCATACTCAAGGAGAAGATTTGTCTGAAGAGAGATTCTTCACATTGAGTTTGGCACGTAGTAAAGCAAACGGAGTCGAAGAAAGGGGTTTGGTCAAAACATCTGCCCACTGGTCAAGGGTCGGAATATGACAAATGTGCATCTACTTGGCCATGACTTTGTCTCTAACAAAAAATACATCAATCTCCATACACTTGGTACGGTTGTGAAAGACAAGATTATGACAATGGAGAATGCACTTTGATTATCACACAACAAATCAGGAGTTGAAAACAAGATCTGTAGTTATGTAAGTGAAAAAATCTAGGACAACTCAGTAGAAGTTTGAGCTAAACTTTTGAACTCAACACCCTTACTCGAGCGTGCTACAACTTGTTGCTGCTAAGACCACCAAGAGATTAGATTTGGACCAAATAAAATGGTTGCCTCAGATGTAGATCTTCTATCATTAACATCAGAAGTCCAAGCATCACAAAAGGTTTTTAAAGAAAAGGAGCAGTGAGGAGAAGCAACTTGAAAATGTAGGCCATGAAAGATGGTATCCTTAAGATACTGCAAGATACGCTTCACAAGAGGGGAGGCCATGAATTGGCAGACCTTGTTCATAATATAACTAATTTCAGGACGAGTTACATGGAGATATTGGAGAGCAACCACAACTGACCTGTATAATGTTGGATCAGAAAACAAAGCAGGTCCACGTTTAGAGACCTTGCAATTGCTAATCATTGGAGAAGAAATAGGGTGAACCTCAATCATTTGTTTTGTCAAGTTGTCCCGGTTCTTTTAAGGAAAAAGCAGCATGAAGTTTCATTGTAATAGACAGAATAAGATTAGCAGATGTACTAGTGATGATGATATTATCCACATAAATCAGAAAATACACCACCTGTAATTGTTTTCTGTAAATAAATAAAGAGTCACATGCATGGTTATCAAACTCGCGAGTTAACTTATTAATTCAGACGAGTTTACGTGTTCACTCCTAGCTTCCAAGTTACCTCAGAAGCAAACTCGATTTTGTAGTAGAATCGCAAAATCGAAGGTACAATCAGTAGGCTCGGTCGAACTCGCAAGTGTACTTCCGATTTGGCGAGTTCGACGAGTTTTTTTTTTTTTTACGTAAAATGAAGTTGTTTTTAGGGCTGACTCACCAGATTAGGGTTTTGTAATCTTCTTCTTTCAGACTTAAGTCCATCTTTTTCCTTGGTCTGTCGCAATTCTAGTTCTCGCTCTTGTGCTCTGTCTCTTGATTTTGTGTCGCTCGCTCACGATCATTGTCAGCCACTGTCATAATTGTGGTTGTCATTGCCCAAGGTCCGTGGGTCGCGTCTGCTACGATTTGTGTTTTGCAGCCCCTCGCTTTGTTTTTTTTTTTTTCGTTTTGCAACCTCTGCACCTCACGTCTGCACGTTCAAATTTTATACCCACTCCTGATTTAAATTTTATCAGCTGTGACTAAAATCTTATAAGCCCTTTTCTTCCCTTATGACAAATAAGTGTCCGTGCCAGATAATTTTTTATTTTGGAATTTTGTAGTGAACTGGAATTAAAACAGGATGTCTAGAAATGGTTCAAATTTAATTGAGAGCAATCCAAGTGCATCTTCATCTATTAAAAGTAGAAGTAAAAATGCTCCAGGAATAAATAATTTATATAATTCTTTTTTTCATTTGAAATAAACTCGTAAAGAATTTACGAGTCGAGTTTGACAACCTTGGTCACAGGTACTGCTAACAAACCCAAGTTGATGAAGCATGTGCTATAATCTGTGAAACTAGTGACAAGGGGCTTGTTTAAGACCATATAGAGTTTTATTTAGTTTACAAACAATTGTTTTGTCCTCCACTTCAAAACCAGGTGGCTGAACTGTATAAATCGTCTCTTCAAGAAAAACATTTAGAAAGGCATTATTAACATCCCCCTAAAACAATTTCTAGCCATAGGTAACAACAAGAGTAATAACAACTCTGATGGTGACTGGTTTCACTACCATAGAGAATGGCCCATGAAAGTCAAAACCATGTATTTGATGAAAACCCTAGGCTACAAGTCTAGCTTGGTATTTATTAATGGAGCCACCAAACTTTTTCTTGACTCGAAACACCCACTTACACCCAATAGGTTGTCTGGTAAATGGTAAAGGAACTAAATCCCAAGTATGTTGCTTGATAAGAGCATCATATTCTTGCTGCATTGCAGCAGACGAGTGAACACTTTTATTAGTGTGTTTCATAGTTCTTGGTTCAAAATGAGAAAGTAATAGAGGACAAATTCCGCATTATACAATACTAGACTTAGATCAAGTCTGCATGGAATGAATGTCAACATTTTGATAGGCTTCAGTATTATTAGCTGTATGGGTGCAGTAAAAGAGAGAGATTCTATAGAAGATGAATTTTTTGATGAGCTAACAGACACTGGAGGAAGTGACAGAACAGAAGGGTAAAGAGTGAGTTTAGATTGGGATGCAAATCAGAACATTGATCCAGATTTTTAACAATATTGGGAGTATTGGCGAAAAGACAAGTGTAAGGAAATTCATCTTCATTAAACCTAACAGAGAATTTCATACCAAACATGGAAAAATAGACACGAACCAAAGATGTAACAGAGAATTTGATTTCCAAAAGCACCAAAAAACTAAAATATACTCAAATCGAAGTCAAATGAGATGCTACTACTCCTTGAAATGGCTCAAGAACAACACTATTTGTTGTGGGGGCAGCAAGTGGGCTTCATCAAAGCAAGGCACATGGGCTGCACACACCAACACTATTGGTGGTGTGGGACTTAGTGTGATAACGCAACTATTGGCGTTGCAATTGCCAATGTGGGCTGCACCTTTCTAGCACACCTCTTACCTCAAGGGTGATGGCAAACAGTGATAACAACGATGGCAAACCGCGAGCCTTCGAAAGATTGAAGGCTCTGATACCAACTTGAACTATACAAGGAAACAAATAATTATTTTATAGAGAAAAATCACAACCAATAACATTCTCAACACACCAATCTGTCACAATCAAACTCTTTAGAATAAGGAAATAAAAGAATGTTGAATGAATTGGAAGATTCTAAAATATTTTCTCCTAACGACAATGGAGATCTTGGGGATATTTTTACCCTAATAGTTTGCTATTTACAACAGCATGTTTACCTCAGTGGGTGAGAGTGAATCCTGTTCCACAGAACGCGTTGAGGTCACCACAAGTTTGTCCTGCCAATTGCTAGCTCTACCTTGAATTCTAAATTGCCACTCAGATCCCACCAAAGCTAAATCAAGCATTGGATCTAGTCCATACTCAGGCTCAAATTTTGCAATGTTTAAGTGTTCTCGATTTAATCTCACCTGCATTTCAAAAGGATAATATGAACATGAAGAATGTGTAAATAAATACCCAAGACAAACCAAAAGAAAACTCTCCTCAAAGAAACCACACCCAATGCACAATTTGCAAGAGTTGCAAAAAGAAAATGTTACATATACCTGTGTTGCAACAAGATCGACTTCACCGTTCTCAAATGTTAGTATGCCTCTAGGTTTTATCCATTTGGGATGGGCCCGGCCATTTAACTCAAGCTCTCCACTTACACCGAAATTAAGAATCAAAGGATAAACTATCTTCAACTCTGGTCCAAGAACAAGCTTCAAATCATTGAGACAGATTTCTACATTTGGTTTAATCTGCACTTGCTCCATTTGCTTTTCGACCTGAGCTGACTTGTTAGCCGTCACTGTTGTTTTTGAAGGAAAGGAAGGTATCAATACATGTACTAACCGCCATTGTGAATAATATAACATAATAAACGAAACTAAACTATGAATATCATAAACAAAAGTAGAAGATCAAGGAATCAAATTATTGATCGAGGTATCTCCTAATACAAATTATGAAATGTGAGATGGTAAAATGTGTAAAATGCCATTTGTAAATTATTTAACCATTGTCATGGTTCGGCTCACTCAGCAATACATATGATTAGCACATTTGATTTGTTGCATCAATAATGATTTTGTGCTGATTGATATTTTAGGCAGTTTTACATTTGATTCTTATTGTTTTTCTTAGAAAAGTGAACTTAAAGCCTAACTCAACCCTACAAAATTGGCTTGTAAGGTGAGGTTTACACCCCAATTATATATTATGAAATTGCCTTATCTCTAGTCTATATGGAACTTCCAACACACCCCGTCACGCCGAGATATATACATCTCGTGTGTGGAACTAGAAATTAATGGGTGGTCTATTAGCGGCCCGATAGCGGATGGAACAAAATGTCCAAGAAATCTCACTAGGATTGGCTTTTTAAACAATGGCTTTAATCACCGAAACCAAACCACCAGCATGTGACTCCACTCAAGTGCTAACTACTTTGTCTCCTCCGGCTCTGACACCTGAGTCTGACCTTCCCATTGCCCTTCGAAAAGGTATGTGTTCTACCCGTAATCCCTCTCCCCATTATATTGCTTTGAGTTATCATCGATTGTCATTACCTTTTTATACATGTCTTTCCTCTCTTTCTTCTGTGACCATTCCAAAAACTGTCTGTGAAGCTTTAGCCTATCCTGGTTGGCGTCAGGCCATGACAAATGAACTAAGTGCTCTTCATAACTGTTAGAAGTGGGCTTTAAGCCTAACTCAACCCTACAAAACCGGCTTGTAAGGTGAGGTTTGCACCTCACTTATATACTATGAAATGGCCTTATCTCTAGTCGATGTGGGACTTCCAACACAGCCCCTCACACTGAGGTATATTCATCTCATGCGTGGGACAAGAAATTAGTGGGTGGTCCGTTAGCGGCCCGATATCGGGCGGAATAGAATGTCCAAGAAAGCTCGCTAGGATAGGCTCTAACTTGGCTCTGATACCATGTTAGAAGTGGGCTTTAAGTCTAACTCAACCCTACAAAACCGGCTTGTAAGGTGAGGTTTGAACCTCACTTATATACTATGAAATGGCCTTATCTCTAGTCGATGTGGGACTTCCAACAATAACAGTAGAACTTGGGAACTGGTCCCGTTACCATCTGGGAACCTTGTTGTTGGTTGTAGGTGGGTGTTTGCAATCAAAGTTGGACCTGATGGTACTATTGATCGCATCAAAGCTCATCTTGTGGCAAAAGGTTATACTCAAACTTTTGGGTTGGATTATGGAGATACCTTTTCTCTCAAGAAAAAGATGACTTGTGTTCGTTTATTTATCGCCATAGCTACTCTTCAACAATGGCCTCTTTATCAACTGGATGTTAAAAATGTTTTCCTCAATTGTGATTTGCAAGAAGAAATCTATATGGAGCAACCTCCTGGATTTGTTGCTCAAGTGGAGTCTTCTGGGATGGTATGTCGTCTTCGCAAATCCCTATATGGCCTAAAACAGTTTCCTAGGGCCTGGTTTGTAAAGTTTAGCAATGTTGTTCAACAATTTGGTATGATTCGGTGTAAACCAGATCATCCTATCTTTTATCAACACTCGAGTGCTGGATGTGTTTACTTGATAGTATATGTTGATAACATCGTTCTTACAAGAAGTAACAACCATAACATGTCTCAGTTGAAACAACATCTCTGTCACCATTTTTAGACCAAAGATCCTAGCAAACTCAGATATTTATTAGGTATTGAACGTTGATGGTTCTGTTAATAAATATAAAGCTCAGTTGGTTGCCAAAGGCTTCAATCAGATTCTAGGGCTTGATTTTCATGAAACTTTCTCCCAGTTTTCAAACCTATTACTATTAGAATCATCCTCACAGTTCCCTTAACTAGTAACTGGGATTTGTTTCATTTTGATGTTAACAATGCCCTTTTGAATGGGAGTCTTGATGAAACTGTTTGGATGGTATAGCTTCGCTGATTTGAATCTGTAGATAAAACTCTGGTTTGTTGACTCAATGAAGCCATCTATGGTCTTAAACATGCTCCAAGGTAGTGCTTTGATAAGCTTCAAACTAACCTCTTTAAGCTCGAATTTTGTCCCGACAAAGCTGATTTGTCTCTATTTTTCTATGGTCATGATTCTCACATTGTTTACATCTTAGGTTATGTTGATGACATTATCATTATAGGTTCATTTATTCCTCTCCTCCGTCAAATAACTCACAGTTTGCATTCTCACTTCTCTCTCAAGCAACTAGGCAAACTTGACTATTTTTTGGGCATTGAAATCAATTATCAATTTGGTAAGTCTTTGGTTTTGACTTAGTTCAAGTACATTCGGGATATTTTAAAGAAAACCAAATTGGATGAAGCTCATTTTGTTCCTTCTCCTATGGTTTCCTTATGCAAACTGTCTAAAACTGGATCACATATTTTTCTGCTCCAACTCTTTATTGATTAGTTGTTGTAGAATAATAGTATGATACTTTCACTCGCCCTGATATCAACTATGCTGTAAATAAGGTTTATCAGTTTATGGCTAATCCGTTATATTCACATTGGATTGTTGTTAAACGAATTTTACGGTATCTTAGACGTACTATTTCCTTTTGCCTTCATGTACATCCTGCCAATGCCTCTATGCCCTTTTCTCTAAGAGTTATGTGTGATGTGGACCGGGTTTCTAATGTTGATGATAAAAAATCCATCTCCAACTCGACTATTTTTCGAGGTCCCAATCTTATTTCATGGTGGTCTCGTAAACAGCATGTCATTGCTCGTTCTAGCATTGAAGTTGAATATTGGGGTTAGCGCAAGCTTTTGCTGAAATATTATGGATTCAAGCTCTTTTGAAAGAACTGCTTATTTTCTTCTTCACTCTGGTTATGTTGTGTGACAATCTAAGTGTTGTTGCCATTGCTCACTGTTAGATATATCATTAGATATCTTATCTTTATCTCTATCTTCAATTTATTTGTCATTATTCTTTACGTGTATTTTGGGCTTAGCCCATACTTCCTCTATTATAAATAGAGTACCCTATGTGTATTTTAAACACAAGGGAGATTAATCCTAAACCTATTTTCACAATCGTGTCTTTCACTTCAGAATGAAACATACGGAAATTTATGTTTTTTGCGTTCGGGATCAAGTCTTGTCTCACCAACTTGAAGTTCACCACATTCTCAGTTTGGACCAACGGGCTTATACTCTTACCAAGCCTCACTCTCCTACACACTTTCAGCTTCTTCGGTCCAAACTCAAAGTTCAGGATTTTGTTATTTCACAACCCTCACCTTGCGTTTGAGGGGTATTAGCCTTGTCTAAGTGTTGAACATTCTGTACAATTTCAGATTGAGATATTTTACAGATATTAGGTGGTTATGTTTGTCACTTGTCTTTATTTCAATCTTTATATTTGGCTTTGTATTTGGGTTGTGAGAGTCTAGTGGAATTCATTTTTTCCAAAGTCTCTTAACAAGACTCACGTTTCTGTACAATTCACAAGTGTTGAATAAACCAGATGTTCCATTAATTTTCATATGTTTATGTTCACTTCTCTCCTCAAAATGTAACAATCAGTAACACAAGTTGGAAATACTTGATTAAAACGAAGCCCGTAGAAGGTAGTTCCTATAAAATATTGTAAAAGGCATTTAACTACAGACCGGTGAGTGTCTAGGGGATTAGACACGAACCGATAGGCTTTATTAACTGAGAAACTGATCTTAGGTAAGAGACTGTAGCATATTGAAGTGGTCCAACAATGGATCAATACAGAGTAGCATCTGTTAAGAGCTCAGAACCATCTTTGGATCAATTGCAGTTGGAAGCCACAGGTATCCTCAACAAAATCGTAACTAGCTATACCAAGTACTGCTACAAACTAAGACCTTAGCTGAATTCATAATAAACTAACAAACTCTAATACCACAACCATACTAGTCTCAAGAGTATACAGTACTCTAATACCCACAAGAGCAGATATTTTCTTTGTGGTAAGTGTTGTATGTCAATTTCTTAGTTCTCCTTGTGATAGTCATTAAGTTGCTTTGGTTTGAATTCTGAGAGAAATTAATGGGTCACCTGAAAAGGGTTAGTCTATGAGAACCGTATTTCTTTCATGTCTTCATCAAATATTTTATCAAAGTATATATGAAAGGGAGTTAACAGAGATTTAATTTATATTCAATGGTTCACTTCATAATTGACCATCTGATTCTTTCCTAACTTTAGGTCAATCATAAATTGAGCTCCGTCTATCAAAAGAACTTCAGAAAGGACAGAACTCATGTATGCAATGAGGTTGTATATGTAAAATATGACTACTTGAAGATACATAGGTTATACAAAATTTATATCAAATTTAAACTAGTATGTTAATTGCTATGCATTGCATCGTATGCTATGATCATGCAAGTTGCCTTTGCATAATAATTGCAATTTATTTTAAAAAAAAATTCTTGGTAGGAAAATAATGCATATAATATAGCATCATTCTGTAGAAATGGAAGCAAGAGCCTCTCGGTTTGAATTAATAATAAGAGAATCCATTCTGATTTCAGAACATTCACCACCATATTATTAGAAAAAACTCAGGCTAAACTGATGGGCATGTATAATAATACCAGAGCCAGAGGATTGAGACACTGTCGTCCTTGAAGAAGCAGATTCTGAGTTGAGAAATCGTGATACATATCTTGAAGCAAACACGCGACTGACACCAGCAGTAGGAAGCCCAGACTGATTGGATGGAAATCTATTAGAAGCAGGAGTACCACCTTTATCGTGTGGCAAATATGCTTCTCCCTGACTTATTTTTATGTTCCCAGATATGTTTGGTTGCAATATTGAACCAGTTATTTGCAACTGAGAATCAACCTGACCACTGTCAAAAGTATAGCACCAGGTTAAAAAGAGACTATATAACAAGGCCGGAGGTGGAGGATGCAATTCAAAAAATCAATAATATTTATGGTTTAGTTGTCACTTGAGCCCCTCTGCATCCATTATCAAGCCTAGAAGTAAACTTAAGAAATTCAAAGAAGCTATGAAAGTAACCTTAATATTTTTTGTGCCCGTACTTCTAAAACTTCACACTTCAATTCAATCTTGTCATCTGGGGCTGCTTCACTTGCTCTGAGTGGCAGATTCCCTTTTACAAGAAGCTTTCCTTTTCTGCTTACCCTACTCTCCAGTGAGGCGATGCATAACCTGTTTGATTTCACGTGAACATTTCCACCAAAGTTAGTAAGTGGTTTTCGTAGCACTGGTGAAGAAATAGATGCCCTGTGGAATGATGCGTGTCCATTAAGTACTGGCTGATCAACTGTACCTCTGACCTATTAAGTCAAGCCATATGACAAGATTCAGAGAACTAAATATCAAATATTTGGGAAAAATTATATTCATTTACCAACCTCAAGCTTCAACTCCGCATTTCCATGAAGCCAATTGGCATGAGGAGATAAAGCAGTAACTAATGTCATTCCCCCGTCTTTTATATCAGCATCAATCCTGACCTCTCCAACATCCAAAATTTGCCAATTTAGACCTTTAAGGCTTTCTGCAAGTTGGGTATTCCAACTTTCTTCATTTCTATCTCTACTAACCTTTTTGTCACCAGCATCATCAGCGTTCCCTCTACTCTTCTCCTTCACCCAATCAGGAACCCAAGTAATCTGACTCTTATCTAATTCTACATCTTCCTGTAATGTGTTATTTTGTACAAACGCAACAGGAATGCTACCCTGAACAAGTACATGCCCATTTTGGGTTATAGGTTCAAATTTTGCATTGAAAAGAAAACGACTGGTTGAGGTTAGAGAGGCAACAACTTCAGCTCTTCCAAGATCAATACCACCAACAGAACCATCAAGTAGCCTTACTTGTACATCACATTCTGGTTTTGCTAAACTTCCTCTAAGATCTCCTTCCATGTGCAATATACCCTTAATGGGTGCCAATAACTGTCGCAGAGAATGAACAACATCCATTGCTGTAGATTCAATGATCTGAACTACAGTTGGAACAAGACTAACAGGAAAATTCAAGACTGCAAAATGGAGGTTGGTTTTAGGCCCTAGCAATGTTCCATCTGCATGGATGGTGGCATTATCCTTCTGGATAAGAATTTTCTCCAGGTGCATACCGTCATCATTACTGTAAGCACCCACTGCCAACACACGCTGAGTTTTGTAGTCTCCCCACTCCCAGTCCTCTCCATGAAAATCAAATTCTGCCTGAAATAACATAATAAGAATGTTAATATTAAAAAATACACTATTCATACAACTAACAAGAATACAAAAAAACTGAACATTTTACCAGGGTGTCTCCATTTCCCCCACCGCTAGCATCAAGAGATCCATGCCAGTGACCTTTGAGTTCAGATAAACCAGGCAGACTTAAATCTTCAAGAACAACATCATTTGATGGAGCATGAAGCCCCCTCACTGTCTGCACGTTGTGTATATCATTGAAAATAGCCACAAAAATTAATTTGTTCAATATATTTTATTCGGCTAATTATAGTATCAATAAATAATTATTCAAAAGACTCTAGATGACAAATTCAGGAATCAAATATTGCATCTCTAGAAAGGAAAATAACATGGAAATCTTTTGATAATACCTCAAGCAGTTGTTGAAGGCTTTCAGTGTATAATCCCACTGACTGCAAATTTTGAATGAAGAAATCCTGCATACACAATGTACAAACATACATAATCAGTTTTCCTTTAGAGAAGAAACAGAATACACAGATGAATAGTAAACTTTGGAGAACGAGACAGTAAAGGAACCAGATTATACTTGCTAAAAACACTCTCAACATGATTTGAGGTCAGAATGATGTAGCCCTAGGCCCAAGATTAATTGAGTGTATGTAAGGAGAGGTAAAAGGTGTGCTGCACCAGACCAGTTTTAGGAGAGAGATAGCTACCTGCCAACCTACAGCAGAGCATTGGGGAGAGGCAAGGTTTGTAAGTATGGAGAGAGAATATACGCCAGAAGGGTGTGTAAACAGTACGCTGAAATTAGGCTTGGGCTGGGAGAGCTATGGCCAATGTAAAAAACTTTTATTTTGGCCAATGAAATGGACCAGACCTAACTCATAAGAGGGCACAAGTCTCATAAGAAGTATTCTTATTCTGGCAATACTCCTAGCCAACTGGAGATATCTGGATCTCAAAAAGCCATGTTTCAGCTCAAAAAATCCAAAAAGTTAATCCCTCAAGGTAACTGCAATGGCTCTGAGCAAATGCATTGAAAAACTCAAGGCACAAAACAAATGGAGGTGAGGCCACATCTGAAGAGGGGATATAAAGGTGAGAGTAGTAACGCTAGCAGCCAGATCCACTACAATGTGCAACAGTAACAGTGATACAGTGGAGGAGATACAAAAACTTGGGTATCTCAAGAGCTTGTTGTGGCACAGCGGCTGGGTCTCTAGTGAATGACCAAGCAAACAAAGGTTTTGACAGTGGGCAGAGGGAGTTTTCTGCAAGCAACTGCAATTATTATTTCCTTATTTAGCAAATCACAATTAAAATGAAAAAGGAAAATATCCTGAATCATAGGGATTTGATTAAATTAGTGTTGTTATTTCCTAAATTAGCTTTCCAGCATTGTGTATATGACTGATGTATTCTTAGCATAAATCTGTGAAATCATTTTTTTCAATACTAATTTCTAAAATTATCCACTGGAAACTGATACAGCATACAGGTCAACAAACCAGTTGGCAATAAAAGTCAACAATGGGTCCATCAGCCATGCCTGGTTTTGATTTTCCTCTCTTTATGCGCAGGCCAATAGGCAGAGAGAAAATAAACAAGCACGTGTGGTAAAATACATGCACAATGAACATCATAATATATATATATATATATAGTGAACACAATAAATTAAAAATTAGTATATTTACACAACTAAAAAAGCCTAGACACACAGAATCTAGATATATGATATACATTTCCAGAAGTTACCAAAATTACGGCATTAGCAAAGCATATTAATATGCTATATTTAGATGGTTGATAATGAATATAACTTCAAATGCATAAACAGTGATAGTGATACAACCTTAGATCTTGAACGAACAGCAGGATCCAAACTTCGAGAAAGAAGCCTTGCAAGGGGAAGCATCTCGGCAACCTCTGCTCTAGGAACTTCAAGTTTCATTCTCCACCTGCCCATAGAGGATATAGCATTGCCAATATGACCAGACATTAGCCTTTTTATAAGGCCACCTTCTCTGTCAACAGAAGTACGATCTCGGGTGCCAGGCAACACATATTCACCTTGAAGTTCATAATAACTGTAGTTTTGTTGCAAAACAGTTTTTTCAATAGTGATCTGAATAATAATGCACCAATTGGGGTATTAGTATTACAAAAAAGAATAAGCATTGGATTCAATAGATGATGCTCTATGAATTCCAAGGTAACAAAACAGAATCCTTAGACTCCAATGGCTGGACAAGATATGACAGAATAGGATAGGATAACTATCCTTAATCTAAATGTGATCGGTAATTTGTTTGTAGCAACATGATATGATGGTGGTGTTAAGTAACTTTTTAATCCTCATTGATGGATGGTGAATATATGGTTGAGATTTGTTCATCACGCTCTCATAAAAATAGCCCTCACTCAACAAATTGCCTATACACATTTTAATCAGATAATCAACTGAAAACCTGTATTTTTTATATGTTAAAAGGATATTGATCTATTACTGAATCACCAAGGGAAAGCATAAAGAGAAACTACTTTAGATTTAACTTTGTCTAAGTCATATTTTAAATTAAAAAAAAAAAATGCCCATGAACTTACAGAACTAAAGTAATGAGCATTACCCCGCATACTTAAAATTAACTCCACACCAGATATCAGATGATTTTATTTTACCCGGATAGCAATAAGTAAACTAGCATGTAACAGAAATTTATGTGCAAACATATATGAAGATGGTTTAACACACTCACAACGTCTCCACTCCACCTAGCTGCCACATCTAGGGCTTCACCAAGCACACCACTGAATTTTGGCCGAAGTACAGACAGGACCCCATGTCCTCTTCTTTTTTGAAGATTAAGCTGGATTTCTGCCTGATATCAAAGAAGCAGACAATTCACACTTGTTTCTGTGGCATGACCATTAAATAATACCTCAAGCAAGTTAGCGTTCAAGTAGACCTGGAAAAAATTGGGACAATAAATGAAGGAATAATACCTCATACTACTTGATTTCAGACTTAGGTATCTCATAATACCCAAGTTCCTATCAACTACTATACTATGTAGAATCAAGTTAGGTCTCAAATCCAAATTCTAAGAATATGAGACACAAACAAAAGCATAGAAGTAACAATTTAGGAAATCTTCACAAATGTAGTCCCAATTTATGAAAAATTAACCAAAGTTGGAAATCATGGACAACCCTTGTTCAGGTATGGTAAATGATTAACCAAACAACAACTAAAATCAGTAATCATACGCCATTTTTTTCATCAACAGAATTTGTTTCTCAAAAATTGGAATAAGGGTTCAAATGTCAGGATGGATTGTTCACGCAGATATTCTCCCCGGTATAATTGGATCAACTTTGTAAGGATCCAGATATGTCAAATAGAAGTACAACAAAGAGCAAGGAAGATGCTGAAAAACAATTCAAAACATGCAGGTATGATGACTTACCCTCTGTATGGTTCCCCTAAGAGAAGCAAGCTCCAATTCATCAAGTGGAAAATGCCGTACCTACAAGTCAGCTCCAACTAATTTGAAAATATTCAAGATAAAGTTTCAATACCAACTTTTGGTCTAATTATTAATTGACCTAAATCTTTCAAGCAGACATACAAACAGATCTAGAATCAAATAATGGTCCTCAAATTTAAATTTAGTTACCTCCAAGTTGGCAGAATGAAATGGTTGAAAACAAATGTTAGCCCTCAATTGCCCTTTCTGAAGGGAAATGGACAACAATTTCCCACTTTGCAGACCATCTTCACTACTGGGCTGCAGCGGCCCAACAAACTCCACGGCAAGACTTTCATCAGGTCTACCAGATGCATCCAACTGTATTTCACAAATAATTGACAGTTACAACCACTATATATTATATTGAGATAGATAATCTGGACCATCAGATAGAAGCACAGCAAAAAGACTGACAACATAAAGAAGCCTGTCTCGTGTAAAAAAACTGAAATGAATAGCTAGTTATATTATCTGCTGGGAGAGGGGATCGGTTCTACTTGTTTTGGATTGAACTATATACATTGTACAAAGGAGTGATGATCATATAACAAGATCCACAAGTGGATGAATCAACTCAATACTCAAGCAATGTCATAATGGGATGAACGGCCCACAAAGAGAGATCTTAACTTTGATCTCTTAATTGATTCAGATTCATATATTTATATCTATATCCATATTCGTATCTATATTTATCTATCTATATGTGTGTTTGTGTAGAAATAGATATATATTTACATACATCGGTATATATAAGGAACAGTGGCTTAAGGAAAGAGAAAGATAAACATAATAGAGTTTACCTCTACAATTCTAGGTTACAGATAGATACAACACAAAACAGCTTTTGCTCAGAAGATAATATAAACTAGTCTAACACAATGAATTTTAACAGTTTGACCCTGGCTACAAAGAAATGCCAGCTATCAGGTGCTTGACAGAAACATGACCAACGTTAAAAGATGTCACATTATAATAGTATAGAGGAAATTATGAAAAGGATTTCATGAAATAAACAAATAGACCTGTTCAGGAGGTCAATTATGTAAATAAGTGATTGTTCAAAATCAATTCTTTGAAAACAACCACCAATTGAGTGATTAATTATCATTGAACAAGGAATGTTTTACTAATAATTCTTTTTTTCGTGATTTTCAAATATCTTCACTAGAAATCATGTCCATGAACAATGATAACAATGTGATGCGATATGGCTGAGCAGTGAGGATAAACTTCAATAAATCCACAATAGCTCACAATTAAAAGTTTTTCTGTAAGAGAAAATTTTAAGCATCACCTTAATACGCTTGGGAGAAACTCTTAACAACCCAGACAACTGAGGGGCAAGCATAAGTTGATTCAATTTGAGACCAGAGATTGAAACATCACCAACAAGACTATCTACAATTCCTTTATCTAACATTTGCACATTCTGCCTTGTCATCTCTGAATTTTGTTCTGTAATATTGCCATTTGGTTTTAAAACCTTTCCCTGAAACTTAATTCTTCCAGCCGCTTTCAAATGCAAAGGCCTTGGGGAATCCATAGTGTATGCAGAAACCAAGCTGAAGAATTCAAACCCACGCATACGTAAATCCAATTCAACTCCATCAATGGTAAATGGGATGGCTCTTGGAATATTGAACTCTTTTTTATGATGAAAATCATCAGGATAAGATGTTTGAACTCGTGTATACAGATCAAATGCAGCTGAAGCAGAATTCACAGTAATAAAATCATGTGAGATTATTATGTCTCCTCGAGCATCACTGAAAGACCCTTCAGCTGTAGGTGCAGTCCACTTTATATCAAACCTTCTGCATTATTTTTTTTTTTTTAAATTTAAGAGAAATCGTGTAAGAATAACAGAATTGGCACCAAGTGTTATTAATGGTGAATGCTAGCCCATTGAGGAAAGCAGAAAATCTGTTATCAAAATAGGTGAGAATAGCAAAACTAAATAACAAGCATAATTGAAACATTATATAGCATATAAAAATTATCAAGTATAACAAACTCGTGCAACTGCATCAGAGAGAAAACAATGCAAACAGACAGACAAAATAAAATAATTAATGATACGATCACAAATCACCAAATAGGAATATACTATCAAGTAAAATTTCCTACAAATCAAGATAATGACAATCTAATTGACTATGCCTCCTAGTTCGTAAAGTCTTATTTCTTAGTCCTCCTCCTTAGTTACCATTATGTATAATAATGTGTGGTGAGAGAAAAAAAACCCGACAAAATGCAGAAACCATGCCTCAATACCTTCGAGAAACTAGATCAGTTCTATAACATCAGAAATGCCACCTTCCTTGAAGACAGACCATCCTCTACCATCACAAATACTACAGATGCTCCCCACAGAGACAGAAATCACTTCCCTCAGGTATTGCATACATTTTGGTCCTATCATTACTATACCTAAGGCTTTAGAGGTTTGTTTTCATGCTAAGATTTCCCAACTTGCAACGTGCAACCTCCCAAGTAGATGATATCAGTTATTATCACAAGCAACAACAATGCCAAATTTTAGCTGATGAAACGAATTACAAAAAATCTGGAGAAATTATTAGAACACTGGAATGGTTCATCTTACGGTCGTAAAAGGGATCCTGAAAGTTTTGTTTCTCCATTTAATACTCCTAATTTAAGGGGCATCTGATGATAATAACTTGGTATATAACGAAGCACGATGTTATCAAAGGCCAAACTTCCAGAAAAATTGACGTCTATTGCTGTCTCATCCTCCTCACCCTGAGAACCAAAGATTACATATTAGTAGAAGTAGTTGATAGAAATTCTAGAGACCAAATATATTTACCTATGGGAAAGTAAAATATAGCACAGATATCTACACACTAGCTTTAAACAAAATAAAAAAACCTAATTTCCATATTAGTATGATGAAATAACAATACTTTCATTTGCGTCACTTATCCTATATTTGATACTTTGGAATATTTCACCAATATGTACATGTGGTGTACAAGATTTTAAAAAAATTAGGAAAATCTAACATTATAACGGTTGAAATAAAAGAAAGAACGACACAGGCTGAATCCCCAACATGCATAGAGCACATAGGGTTATGCATTTAAAACTAGAAAAATACAAAGAGATGGGCCTAAGCATGTTACATTTAACACTTCCCTCAAACTGCTACATATTCATTTCTATGTCCTCGGAATGAATTAATAAACACGTATGTTAGTTGATCACTAGAATTCACAAACTTAATCTTGATTTCTTAAGATACAATCTTTTCTCGAATAAAATAACAATCAATTTCCATATATATATTTGGTCCTTTCATGAGAGACGGGATTTGAGCTAATACGAAGAAAAGCTTGGTTGCACATATAAATGTCGTTTGAAAGCCATCTCCAAATTGCAATTCTTTAAATAATTGTTTAAGACAAATAAGATCAAAAGTAGATAAGACCATAGCTCTATAATCTAATTCCTATTAGTCTTGTCCCATGAATATTATGTACATTTTCAGATTTAGTTGCAATTTCATTTCAGTTATTTTACAATTATTTTACAGTTATAAGGTGGTTATGTTTGTCACGGTTGTTTATTTCAATCGTTATATTTGGGTAGCATAACTTATTTCACAAAGTCTCTTAATACGACTCCTATTTTTGTACATTCATCTGTATTGAATAAACCAAATCTTCTATTACTTTCTGTGTTTATTTTCATTTTGTTAGAGGTAAAGTCCTGGCCAAGCAACTGCTTATTTGTCATATTCTTGCCCTTGATCAGTGGGCAGATGTTTTGACCAAACCCCTTTCTCCACTTGGTTTACTTTACTACTTGCCAAACTCAATGTGAAGAATTTCTCTTTTGATAAATCTTCACCTTAAGTTTGAGAGGGGTTGTTAGTGTACAGTTAATAGTTGTTGGTTACATCTAATAGTTAGGGGTCAACTATGCTATGGTCAATGGTCAACTATAGTCAATAGTTGACCATATTGTACAGTTGTACTCTGCATCTTCTAATATAAATATATATATATATATATATGTACAGAAACTTTGTAAGAGAGTTCAATTAAATAAAATCTGTTCAGTTAAACATGTCTCTTCTTTCTCTCTCTCTTGATCTAACACACCCCACCACCCTAGAAAAATAAACTAAAATTGTCAAAAAGTGCGTGTATATAAGTGATGCTATGCTTCCAAGTTGTTTAAAATACAGCATATTTAAAAAAAAATTAAAAAATGACAATAAAAAAATACAAAAAGAGAAAGGCTATCTAACAGGTCTCTTTGTGTACCTCTGGGCAAATCCATGCATTCCCAGCCCCTCGAATTTCACCACCATCTACAAGGCATGCCCTAATTCCATATAAATCAGCAACCTACAAAATGCAGAGTAAGTGCTACCATAGTATAGCAAAACTCTAATAATAAAGCACTAATCTAAGTACACCCATGCTAAATTATTATCCCTGACAACTTACACAGTTATCAGTGTTGAAAGTGAAATTAGCAGATACATATGAAAATGGTACACGATCAAATGCTGCCAGCGCTCCAGCTTCCTTACTTGTAGCAAGTGCTTCAGATGCTACAGATGCAGTGGTATCAGTTTGCAAATAAGAGAACGTCCTAGAAACCATTCCAGTGCCAACAAATACAGGAGTATCCAGTGGGCCTTGACAGTTAAACAGAGCAGTTACTGATCCTGCTAGCTGTAATTAAAAAATAAGACTTTGAGACGAGAAGAGGAAAAAGTTAAAATTGATCTTAGGGTTTTCTCTGATGACTTACAATTTTTAAAATCTACATTTCTACTTAAATAAGTCTGGAATAACTTTGTGAATTTATAGTTATACCAATCATTTACATGGAACTGAATTTACGAAAATGCAATAGTAACAATATAAAGGATCTTCAAATGTGTAAAAGTTATGTGCATAAAATTGGTTCTTCATATTTATAATTAAAAATTGCAAGAACATGCACATAATAACATCTCCCCACATCATCCACTCCCCGCCCCACCTCAAACACACACAAACACGTTTTACAGTTGGCTGAAAAATTCCCTGTGCAATCTGGTCTGGAACTATTGTTAGTACCCTTCATTGGTATCACCACTTTTAGCATAACTTCATCAGTCCCACATTGGCTGTGTTCATAATTAATGTAATTATTGGTTATAATACAGCTCAAACTATGTTCCCACAGCTGGTTCCAACTCCTAACCAATGATATTTATAATGCTGACGTAGGTCGTTAAGTACAGTAGTGTTCAATGGGCTAGAGTCACTGCATTGGTGCTTGAATGCAGTGTTAAATGGCAAAAGGTTCTCAATTTTCTGGATAGATGTGGGTAAAGAAGCTAGTTGAGGAGTGTCTGATTAAATTTCGCATTGGCAATATTAATATTGATATAGAAGTCCTTCAAGGTGGTTCACCCTCTGAGCTTGGTCTAAGGTGTAACTTCAACTCCCAAAACCAATTCGTAAAGTTAGGATTATCTAAGCTTCAATAGCTACATATTTAAGTCATTTCTCTAATTGATATAACTTTTAAGATTAAATCACCACCCTTGAGGTTGCAATTGATCATGTATCTAGTAATCGTTATCTTTTCTCTTCCCTCACTACTAGTGACACAATTTGCCTTCCAGGCCTATACTATGTAAGCCAGAGTATAAGTGAAAATGTCAAGATGGGTGTGTGGACACACAATAAGGAACAAGATATGTTAGGTTTCTTTCAGTGGAAGGTGTTAGAATAAACAGTCTTGAATATGACTCATTGTACTGTGTGTTGGACCTAGTACCTAGGAACATGCTTTACACATAGTTCCTTGGAGCATCTTCTAGAGTTCTCTTCTTTCCTCTCATCCATTGTATCTGATGTATCTCAAACTACTATAAATAAGAAATCCTAAGAGGAGAGAACTCACTCTCTCTCAAATTCACTCTAAATTCTCTTTAATCTCAAGTGAAGGATAAAGGGGTAGAAGCAGCTACTTGGGAAGATGTCACAACAATCCAACAGCAATTTCTTGACTTCAACCTTGAGGACTAGGTTGTTATGCCGGGGGGAGTAATGATAGAGTATTTATTGAATATAGAGAAAGTAGGGATTGAGATTAATCTCCCTTGTATAGAAAATACACGTTGGGGTTATATTTAAAATAAAGAATATATGGGCTAAGCCTAAAATACATATGAAGAATAATAACAATAAAAACAAAAAATAAGATATTAAAGATATCTTAACACTCCCCCTCAAGTTGGTGCATACAAATCGTATGTACCAAGCTTGTTATGGGGTTATATTTAAAATAAAGAATATATGGGCTAAGCCTAAAATACATATGAAGAATAATAACAATAAAAACAAAAAATAAGATATTAAAGATATCTTAACACTCCCCTCAAGTTGGTGCATACAAATCGTATGTACCAAGCTTGTTCCAAATATAACTAATTCTTGGTCCCCGTAAAGACTTAGTGAAAATATCTGCTAACTGATCACTTGAGTTAACAAATTCAGTCTTGATGTCTCCGGACATAATCTTTTCTCGAATGAAATGACAATCAATCTCAATATGTTTAGTCCTCTCATGAAAGACAGGATTAGAACTGATATGAAGAGCAGCTTGATTATCACATATAAGTGTCATTTGATTAACGTCTCCAAACTCTAACTCTTTGAGCAACTGCTTAAGCCAAACAAGCTCACAAGTGACTGAAGTCATGGCTCTATATTCTACTTCTGCACTAGATCTTGCTACAACACTTTGCTTCTTGCTTTTCCAAGATATCAAGTTACCTCCAATAGAGACACAATATCTGGATGTAGACCTTTTATTAGAAGGAGATCATGTCCAATCAGCATCTGAATAACAAACAACTCTTGTATGGTTATTAGAACCATATAACAATCCTTTACCAGGAGATCCTTTAATATACTTCAGTATACGAATGACTGCATTCCAATGATCTTCGCACGGAGAATTAAGAAATTGGCTTACCATAGTGACTGCAAAAGAAATGTCAGGATGAGTCACTGTAAGATAATTCAATTTCCCAACTAATCTTCTATATTGTTCGGGATCTGACATAGGCTTCCCCTGATTTGAGAGAGTTTAGTATTGGGATCCATAGGTGTGTCAACAGATTTTGAATTCATCAACCCAGTTTCTTCCAAAATATCCAGTGCATACTTTCGTTGAGAAATAACAATATCGTCTTTGTCGAACTGCGCCACCTCAACACCCAAGAAATATCTGAGTTTTCCAAGATCTTTGATCAAAAAATGATCACAAAGATGTTGTTTCATCTGAGAGGTGCCATGGTTATCACTACCAGTAAGAACAATATCATCAACATACACTATCAAGTAGACACATCCAGCACTTGAGTGACGATCAAAACCTGAATGATCTGCCTCACACCGAGTCATACCAAATTGTTGAACAACATTGCTAAATTTTCCAAACCAGGCCCTTGGAGACTGTTTTAGAACATATAAAGATTTGCGAAGACGACATACCAACCCAGAAGACTCCCCCTGAGCAACAAACCCAGGAGGTTGCTCCATATAAATCTCTTCTTGCAAATCGCCATTGAGGAAAGCATTTTTAACGTCCAATTGATAAAGAGGCCACTTTTGAAGAGCCGCCATGGCAATAAATAAACGAACAGAAGCCATCTTCGTCACTGGAGAAAAAGTATCACCATAATCCAACCCAAAGATTTGGGTGTAACTTTTGGCCACAAGACGTGCTTTGAGACAATCAATAGTACCATAAGGTCCAACTTTAATAGCAAACACCCACCTGCAACCAAAAACAGATTTCCCAGACAGTAATGGGACAAGCTCCCAAGTTCCACTATTATGAAGAGCACTTAGTTCATCGAGCATGGCCTGACGCCAACCAAGATGGGCTAAGGCATCACGAACAGATTTTGGGATGGTCACAGAAGAAATAGACGAAAGACAGACATAAAAAGGTGAAGACAATCTATGGTAACTTAAAGTGTTAGATATTGTTTGATATTATTAAGATATTGTTAGATATTAATAATCACAATATCAAACAATATCTTCTATTTAATCTTCTTATTTTCAATTAGTCTTTTTACTTGTACCTCTCTCTATTATAAATAGATTACCCTATGTGTGGTTTATACACAAGGGAGATTAATCTCAATCCCTACTTTCTTTATTCTCAACATGGTATCAGAGCCAAATTAGAGCCTCTCCTAATGAACTTTCTTGAACATTTTGTTCTACCCGATATCGGGCCGCTAACGGACCACCCACTAATTTCTTGTCCCATGCACGAGATGAATATACCTCGGCATGAAGAGGTGTGTTGGAAGTCCCACATCGACTAGAGATAAGGCCAATTCACAATATATAAGTGAGGTGCAAACCTCACCTTACAAGCCGGTTTTGTGGGGTTGAGTTAGGCTTAAACCCACTTCTAACATGGTATCAGAGCCAGGTTCCGATCTTGGGACCTGTGGGTTATGGACCTCCTGGATTTGTTGCTTAGGAGGAGTCTTTTGGGATGATATGTCGTCTTCGCAAATCCCTATATGGCCTAAAACAATCTCCTAGGGCTTGGTTTGGAAAGTTTAACAATGTTGTTCAGCAATTTGGTATGACTCGGTGTGAAGCAGATCATTCTGTCTTTTATCAACACTCGAGTGTTGGATGTGTTTACTTGATAGTATATGTTGATGACATCGTTCTTACAGGGAGTAACAACCATGGCATCTCTCAGTTGAAACAACATATTTGTCACCATTTTCAGACCAAAGATCTTGGCAAACTCAGATATTTCTTGGGTATTGAGGTGGCACAGTCTAATGATGGTATTGTTATATCTCAGAGAAAGTAT